>Ga0129315_1000032_pt1 | contig 151725 bp, 161 predicted proteins | sample Cm827metagenome_FD_94432 | JGI IMG/M metagenome (GOLD analysis project Ga0129315, IMG submission 94432) | Eastern black-and-white colobus group fecal microbial communities from Wisconsin, USA - Cm827 metagenome | ecosystem: Host-associated > Mammals > Digestive system > Large intestine > Fecal...
CGTTCCGGAACGAAGGTCAGTTCACCGTCTTCCAGTGCCTTAATAGATGCCTTTGCCATATCCGCCATCTTTACAAACCACTGTGGTTTTACCATTGGCTCTACGGTAGTGTGGCATCTGTCATGAGTTCCTACTGCATGGCTGTGCGGAACAACTTTTACCAGAAGACCTAATTCATCCAGATCTTTGACCATGGCTTTTCTTGCTTCATAACGATCCATGCCAGCATATTTGCCGCCCAGTTCGTTGATGGTAGCATCATCATTCAGAATGTTGATCTCGGCCAGATTATGGCGTTTTCCAACTTCAAAGTCGTTCGGGTCATGAGCCGGTGTGATCTTTACACAGCCTGTTCCGAATTCTTTGTCTACATATTCATCTGCAATGACAGGAATCTCACGATCTGTCAGAGGCAGCTTTAACATCTTACCAACGATGTCAGTATATCTTTCATCGGTCGGATTTACTGCCACAGCAGTATCTCCCAGCAGTGTTTCCGGACGGGTAGTGGCGATCTCTACGAAACGTCCTTCTTCTCCCACTACCGGATAATTAATATGCCAGAAGAATCCATCCTGGTCTTCATGTTCTACTTCTGCATCAGACAAGGATGTCTGGCAGACCGGACACCAGTTGATGATACGGCTTCCCTTGTAGATCCAGCCCTTTTTGTAAAGCTTGACAAAAACTTCTTCGACTGCTTCGGAACATCCTTCATCCATGGTAAAACGTTCTCTCTCCCAGTCTGCGGAAGCTCCCAGCTTCTTTAACTGGTTGATGATACGGCTACCGTATTCTTCTTTCCATTCCCATGCATATTTCATGAAAGCATCTCTTCCGATTTCATGCTTGTCAATGCCTTTTTCCTTCAGCATGTTGGTTACTTTCACCTCTGTGGCAATGGCTGCATGGTCTGTTCCAGGCTGCCACAGTGCTTCGTATCCCTGCATTCTCTTATAACGGATCAGAATGTCCTGCATGGTGTTATCCAGTGCATGTCCCATATGCAGCTGACCGGTTACATTTGGCGGCGGCATAACAATGGTAAATGGTTTCTTATCTGGATTGACTTTTGCATGGAAGTATCCGTTGTCCACCCATTTCTGGTAAAGACGGTCTTCCAGACCCTTTGGGTCATAAGTTTTGGCTAATTCTTTGCTCATAACTGCTCCTTTCAAATCTTGTGGTTTCAACTGAAATATGAAAACGCCCCTTGCATACAAATATATGCAAAGGGCGACAATATCGCGGTACCACCTTTGTTCACAGCAGATCTCAAACGTATCCTGTCTGCACTGCTGTATCTTCTGCATTCTGTAACGGGAATTCCCGGAATAACTTACGCACCATCAGCGTTCTGTCTTTTCTGATCCAGAATCACTCTGCATCCATACGCTCTCTGGCTTCTGTCATTCAGTTCCAAAGCTACCTTCTGCCTGTCTCGATACGTGGTGCCTTCCAGCCTGTGGACATCCTTCTCTGGCGCGATAACAGACATACTCCTCTTTGTCATAACCTTTCGCTATGTTCCATGATAACGAAACGTCCCCAGTTTGTCAAGGAATTCTTATTGTTTATGGCTGTCTGCCGATATAGGCAAGAATTCCGCCATCCACATACAGCACATGACCATTCACAAAATCAGATGCTTCAGACGCCAGAAATACGGTCGGTCCTTCCAGATCCGCAGGTGTTCCCCAGCGCTCTGCCGGAGTCTTGCTGATGATGAACTGATCAAATGGATGCCTGGATCCATCTGGCTGACATTCCCGCAGTGGTGCTGTCTGTGGCGTTGCTATATAACCAGGTCCGATTCCGTTGCACTGAATATTATATTTTCCATATTCAGATGCAATGTTCCTGGTCAGCATCTTCAGCCCGCCTTTGGCTGCCGCATAGGCTGACACAGTCTCTCTTCCCAGTTCGCTCATCATGGAGCAGACATTGATGATTTTCCCATGCCCCTGTCTGATCATGCCTGGTATAACGTTCTTTGTCACAATAAATGGCGCAATCAGATCAATATCGATTACCTCTGCGAATTCTTCCACTTTCATCTCTTCCATAGGAATACGTTTTATGATTCCGGCATTATTTACCAGGATATCCACTGTTCCAAGAGTCGCTTCGATATCAGATACCATATCTCTGACCTGTGCTTCCTTTGTCACATCACAGAGATATCCTTTCGCCTGAATTCCCAGCTTCTCATATTCCTTTAATGCCGTCTGCAGATGTTCTTCACTTCTGCAGTTAAAAGCAATCTTCGCACCGGCCTCTGCCATAGCCTTTGCCATGGCAAATCCAATTCCATAGGCGGCGCCTGTCACCAATGCCACTTTTCCTTCCAGTGAAAACAGATTCTTCATGTCTTCTTATCTCCATCATTTTAATCCGGCCATGAACAGTTCATAGAAGTCATCTTCTCCGTCCAGCAGCGGTGAATTCTCTCCACCACCATTGGTGCTGCGCCGCATGGAAGCATAGAATTCTTCCCCGGCATTGACCACTTCCATCTCATACAGTTCATATCCAAGTCTGCGGCAGATACTGCAGAATTTCCGAAGTGGATCCGCCGCCGTCTGAGTGTCCAACAAGGTCTTTCTTAATACATCATCTTTTCTTGCATCATGCTGAAGCTGTTCCAAAATCTCTACTGTATTCATCGTCTTCCTCCCGATCCCTGTTTTCGCTCATATATCCCTATATCTGCCTGACCAGTCAACCTGTCAGGCGTTTCTATATTATTTTTTCATCATACATCAGTCGTTATCGTCTTTGCAAGTCTTATATTCTTTTTCCAATTCATTTAAATATTTTTCAAATACATCCAGGGCTTCCTCGATCGGCTGTGCGGCAGACATATCCACATCACAAAGCTTTAACAAATCGATCGGATCCATGGAGCTGCCCCCACTCAGGAACTGCTTGTATTTTTCTACAATTCCCGCTTCTCCCTTCAGAATCTTGCTGCTGATAGCAATAGCTGCCGCAAATCCGGTAGCATACTGGTACACATAAAATGGTGTATAGAAATGTGGAATTCGTGCCCACTCATATGCGATCTCCGGATCAGAGATCATTTCTTCTCCAAAATACTTTTTATTCAAGGTCAGATACAGTTCACACAGCTGATCTGCCGTCAATACTCCGCCTTTACTTACGATGTCATGAGTCAGCATCTCGAATTCTGCAAACATCGTCTGGCGATACATCGTTCCTTTGAACTGATCCAGGAAATAATTGATCAGATACTTTCGTTCCACCGGATCACTGGAACGTTTCAACAGATCTGAGATCAGCAGTGCTTCGTTACAGGTAGAAGCCACCTCTGCTACAAAGATCTTATATCCTGCATACAGATATGTCTGACTGTGATCCGAGTGCCAGGAATGCAGTGCATGTCCCATTTCATGAGCCAGTGTGAACACATCATTCAGACTGCCATGATAATTCAGTAAGACATACGGATGTGTGCCGTATGCTCCCCAGGAATAGGCTCCTGTCCGTTTTCCTTCATTCTCATAGATATCGATCCATCGGTTATCAAATCCTTCCTGCAGAAGTGCCTGATAATCTTCTCCCAGCGGAGCCAGTGCCTGTTTTACGATTTCTTTTGCTTCCTCAAAGCTGTATTTCTTATCCGGCGTCTCTACCATTGGGACATAAACATCATACATATGCAGTTCGTCCAGTCCAAGAAGCTTTTTCCGAAGTGTCACATAGCGGTACATAGCTGGAAGACGTTTTTTCATGGTTGTGATCAGATTCTGGTATACTTCCACCGGAATGCTGCTGCCATCCAGTGCTTCTTCCATTGCATTGGCATAACGATGCTCCTTTGCAAAAAAGTCTGCCTGCTTTGCATTGCCATAATAAGCTGCTGACAACGTATTAATATACTGCCGATATTCTCCATACAGCGCTTTAAATGCATGCTCCCGCAGTATACGATCCCTGCTTTCCATATAGGAAATATAGGTTCCAACGGTCAGCTTTTTCTTCTTTCCATTCTGATCCGTGATCTCCGAAAATGTAATGTCTGCGTTATTGAACATGGCAAATACATTCGACGATGTCTGAGCCAGCTCACCCACTTTCGCCAGTAATTCCTCTTTTTCTGGATCCAGAATATGGGCTTTCTTTCTGATAATCTGCTTCAGAAACCAGTCATATTTTTTCAGTTCCGGTACCCGATCCATCTCATTTTTCAGTGCTCCCTCATCCAGCATCAGGATCTCCGGCTCCAGCCAGGACGTCACCTGATTCATCTTCGCCGCAATAATCTGCGTCTCTCCGCTCATCTTCTGATACTTTGCATTGGCTGTATCCTCATGATTGCGCTGATTGGCATAGACATACAGCTTCTCAAAGATCTGATTCATCTCTTCGTAAAGATTCAGTGCCTTTTCAAGGGCTTCTGCTCCATCTTGCAACGTTCCCTGGAGTTCTGCGAACTGCTCCATCCATGCATCCAGCTTTTCCACATCCTGTGAAAAAAGCATCTCATTCTCATAAAGATCCTCCAGACGCCAGGTATTTTCCACCCGCTGTTCCTGTCGTTTCATACTGCAAACCTCCTTAATATGACAAAACACCCTATAGATATAGAGCATTCAGATTGTAATGGTATTATATCAGAAATTTACTCTTCATAGCCAGATATCTTCCTCTTCCGACACTATCTAGCCACGAATTTCAAATTTTTCTTGTTCCCTGCATATACATCAAACTACAGAGCTATAGAAGCACAGAACACTCTAGGGTTATTGTACTCCAGACCGTAGCATAGCGTCTGGAGATAATAACCTAGAGTGTTCGTCCGTTTAAATCCATTTTACTGTTCAGTTTCCAGCCAGCTGTCAATCAGATTCCAGATCTCCTCGCGTCCCTGCTTAGTCTCTGCGGAAAATGGAATCACGATTCCATCTGACTTCATATTCAGCCCGGTCTTGATCGCCTTGACCTGTTTTTGAAGCTGACTTCGTTTGATCTTATCCAGCTTGGTGGCAATGATAATCGGTTCATAGCCATTGTAGATAATCCAGTCATACATCATTTTGTCATTAGCTGACGGATCATGGCGGATATCGATCAGCAGGAAAACTGCCTTAAGCATCTGTGACTTCTGCAGATAGCGTTCGATCAGCTTGCCCCATTTTTCTTTCTCAGACTGGGATACCTTCGCATATCCGTATCCTGGCAAATCCACCAGATACATAGCATCATTAATATTATAAAAATTAATGGTCTGTGTCTTTCCCGGCTGTGCACTGGTACGTGCCAGTGACTTACGATTCATCAGTGCATTGATCAGAGAGGACTTTCCCACGTTGGATTTTCCTGCAAACGCAACCTCAATTTTCGTATTCTCCGGTAATACACTGGTAATACCGCACACTGTTTCCAATGCTACATTTTTTATAACCATTCGTTTCTCCTGTTATTTGCAGCTCTCTGCCAGATCAGCTTATGAGAGCGTACTCTATTCATCTTCTACTTTCTTCTTCTTTTTCCCAGACTTCTTCTCAGGAATCTTTCCAGTCAGTGCCACCGGAAGAATATCTTCCATGGTCTCTGCATAACGAATATCCAGTCCTTTTGTGATCTCAGTGGAGATCTCTTCTACATCTGGCTTATTCTTGGACGGCACAAAAACAATCTTCATGCCTGCGTTCCTGGCTGCCAGAAGCTTTTCTTTGAGTCCGCCGATCGGCAGCACTCTGCCTCTTAAAGTAATCTCTCCGGTCATTGCTACATCAGCCCGTACCGGAATCTTCGTAATCGCTGAAATCATAGCTGTCACCATCGTCACTCCAGCAGATGGTCCATCCTTTGGAACAGCTCCTTCTGGAATATGGATATGAATATCATGTTTACGGAAATATTCGTCTGAGATATGATACTGGCTGCTCACAGATCTTATGTAGCTGATACCTGCCTGCGCAGATTCCTTCATTACATCCCCCAACTGACCTGTCAGTCTGAATTCGCCTCTTCCCGGCATGGTATTTACTTCAATCTGAAGGGTATCTCCACCTACACTGGTCCATGCCAGTCCTCTTACAATACCGATCTCATCCTGATCATTCAGCGTCTGAATTGTAAAACGTACTTTTCCAAGATACTTTTCCAGATTCTCTTCTGTGATCTTTACAGATTTCTTTTTCTTTTCCAGTGTCTCTCTTGCCGCTTTTCTGCAGATCTCTCCCAGTTTTCGCTCCAGACCACGCACCCCTGCTTCTCTGGTATAGCCAGAGATCACTTTTCGCAGTGCATCATCTGTAATACTGATCTTTTCCGGGTTCAGTCCATTTTTCTCCACCTGCTTGATCCAGAGATGTTCCTTCGCAATGTGAAATTTTTCATTCTCGGTATAGCTGGTGACCTCAATCAGTTCCATACGATCCAGAAGTGGTCTTGGTATACTCTGTACATCATTCGCTGTTGCAATAAAGAGCACTTCTGACAGATCCAGAGGAATCTCAATATAATGATCACGGAACTTTACGTTCTGTTCACCATCCAGCACTTCCAACATGGCAGATGCGGTATCTCCTTTATAATCGCTGCTCAGTTTATCAATCTCATCCAGCAGCATCAATGGATTCTTCACACCTGCTGTCCGGATTCCATTGGCAATTCGTCCTGGCATTGCCCCGATATAAGTTCTGCGGTGTCCGCGAATCTCTGCTTCATCTCTGACTCCACCCAGACTGATGCGAACATACTTTTTATCCAGTGCCTTTGCAATGGATCTTGCAATGGAAGTCTTTCCTGTTCCAGGAGGTCCCACCAGACAAAGAATCGGGCTGTCTCCCTTTTTCGTCAGAATACGGACGGATAAGAACTCCAGGATACGTTCTTTGACTTTTTCCAGCCCGTAATGATCTGCTTCCAGAATTTCTCTGGCCCGCTCAATATCTTTGCTGTCCTTGGACGCTTTGTCCCACGGCATTTCCAGAAGTGTCTCAATGTAACCACGAATCACAGAGCTTTCTCCTGAGTTCATGCCTATGTTACGATAACGCTGAATCTCCTTCTGGATCTTTTCTTTTACTTCTTTGGATGCTTTCAGTTTTTTCAGTTCTTCCTCAAACTGATCAGCTTCATTAACATTATCTTCTTTTAATTCTTCCCGGATCAGCTTCATCTGCTCACGCATAATATATTCCCGCTGATTCTTGTCAATCCGTTCTTTTACCTTCTCCTGAATCTCAATCTTGATCTGAAGAATCTGAATCTCATTCTCCATGATGGAACACAGTAATTCGCAACGTTCCTTCAGTTCCACCGCTTCCAGAACCTTTTGCTTCTGCTCATAATAAAGTGGAATATTCATGGCAATCTGTGCCGTAGCCTTTTCCAGATCATTTAATTCCATAATCTGGCTGATCAGTTCCTTGCTGACCTTGCCATTTACGCTGCAGTAACGTTCAAAAGTTTCTTTCATGGAACGAAGCAATGCTTCTTTTGTATTCTGATCCATCATATCTTCTTCTACAAAAGTCAGGACATCCGCATCGAGATACTCCGGATTGTCTGAAATATCCACCAGCTCTGCTCTCTGAATTCCTTCTGCCAGTACACGAAGAATATTCTTTGGCATCTTGATCACCTGCTTAATCTCCACAATCGTACCGATCCGATACAGATCATCCAGCACAGGTTCTGATACCTCCGGATCTTTTTGAGTGACCACAAACAGCTTCTGGTCACTTAGCATGGCCTGTTCCACGGCTTTTATCGACATTTCCCGACTGATATCAAAATGAACAATCATAGCCGGAAGAATCGTCATGCCCCGCAGTGCTACTGCGGGGATATGCTTCATTTCTTCTGTCATATTTACACCTATGCAGATTCCGGTGTCTGAACAATCTTTTTCTTGGTATTTCTTACCGGAATCAGTCTTTCTTCACTGTGAATTAACTGGGCTTCCCCTGTTCCGTCCACCAGTTCTTTTGTGATGGTACATTCCGTAATCGTCTCATCTGATGGAATGGTATACATCAGATCCTGCATGGTTTTTTCCATAACAGATCTCAAACCTCTGGCCCCGGTCTTACGTTCCATGGACTGATGGGCAATTTCTTTCACCGCATCTTCCTTGAAGTCCAGCTGCACTCCATCCAGTTCAAACAGCTTCTTATACTGTTTGATGATGGAGTTCTTCGGCTCTTTCAAAATACGTACCAGGGTATCCTCATCCAGTGCATCCAGTGAAACCACTACCGGTACACGTCCCATGAATTCCGGAATCATTCCAAACTTCACAAAATCCTGAGGAACGACTTCTTTTAATACTTCACCCACATTCTTTTCTGCCTTGTCATCCAGTGTACGGTTGAATCCCATAGTCTTGGTATCCATTCTGGTCTCGATAATCTTATCCAGCCCTTCAAATGCACCACCACAGATAAACAAAATGTTGGTGGTGTCGATCTGGATCAGTTCCTGCTGCGGATGCTTTCTTCCTCCCTGTGGCGGAACACTGGCAACCGTTCCTTCCAGAATCTTTAATAAAGCCTGCTGTACTCCTTCTCCTGATACATCTCTGGTAATAGAAGCGTTCTCAGACTTTCTTGTAATCTTATCTATCTCATCAATATAAATAATGCCGGTCTGAGCCCGTTCAATATCATAATCTGCTGCCTGAATCAGCTTCAGCAGTATATTTTCCACATCTTCTCCTACGTAACCTGCTTCTGTCAGAGTAGTCGCATCTGCAATGGCAAATGGTACATTCAGAAGTCTGGCCAGTGTCTGAGCCAGATAGGTTTTTCCACTTCCGGTTGGTCCCAGCATCAGGATATTACTCTTCTGAAGCTCGACTCCCAGATCCTTTCCAGCCATAATTCTTTTATAATGATTGTAAACTGCTACTGCCAGGGCTTTCTTTGCGTTGTCCTGTCCGATGACATAGTCATCCAGCACGCTCTTGATCTCTTCCGGCTTCAGCAGATTGATTTCCTGTTCTACGTGATCTCCATAATCGTCTGCCAGTTCTTCTTCAATAATTTCACTGCAGATCTCAATACAGTCATCACAAATATACACGTCATTCGGTCCGGCGATTAACTTACGTACCTGATCTTCACTTTTGTTGCAAAATGAGCAGCGAATCTTCTGCTCTCCGATTCTTCCGGCCATTCCTGTTCTCCTCTTTGTTTGTTACAAATAACCTTTTATTCTGTTTATGGAAATGACGGCACAGTTCCTAACACTCCGCCGTCATTTTCCTCTTATCTGTTTGATATCACCATATCAATCAGACCATATGCTTTTGCTTCTTCTGCCGTCATGTAATTGTCACGTTCTGTATCACGCTCGATTACTTCTACCGGCTGTCCTGTATTTGCTGCCAGATATTCATTCAATTTCTTTTTGGTTTTCAGGATCTCTTCTGCTACGATCTTAATCTCCGTAGCCTGACCTCTTGCACCACCTGACGGCTGATGAATCATAATCTGTGCATTCGGTAATGCAATTCTTTTTCCCTTGGTACCGCCGGCCAGAAGGAAAGCTCCCATGCTGGCTGCCATACCGATGCAGATGGTAGATACATCACACTTGATATACTGCATAGTATCATAAATTGCCCATCCTGCACTTACGGATCCTCCCGGACTGTTGATATACAGCTGAATATCTTTTCCCGGATCTTCTGCCTCCAGGAAAAGCAGCTGTGCAACAATCAGGTTGGCACTTACATCGTTTACTTCTTCACCCAAAAAGATGATTCTGTCTTTTAATAATCTGGAGTAAATATCATAGGATCTTTCCCCTCTGCTTGTCTGTTCAATGACATAAGGTACAAAACTCATGATAACACCTCCTGCCTTACCGGCCTGCTGTCTGTACAGATTCGCTGATTAGTCTTCTTTCTTCTCTTCAGCTTCTTCTGCTTTCTTTTCTACTTCTGTTGCTTTGTCTCTGATGAAGTCTACAGCAGCCTGAATCTTCAGTTCTGCTTTCATCTGATCCAGTCCGCTCTCACCAAGAGCTTCTTTGATCTTATCTACTTCCATCTTGTATGCTTCAGACATCTTCTTCAGTTCTTCTGCGATCTTCTCTTCTGCGATCTCGAAGTTCTCTTTTGCTGCGATTGCTTCCAGAACCAGGCTGTTCTTGATGCGCTTCAGAGCTTCTGGCTTCATCTGATCCATCAGCTTCTCTGCTGTCATACCAGTAAACTGGAAGTACTGATCTACTGTAAGACCCTGAGACTGGATTCTTCTTGCGAAGTCATTAGCCATCTGTCTTACCTGTCCGTCTACCATAGCATCTGGGATATCCATCTCAGCGTTCGCAACTGCTGCTTCTACTGCGGCTGCTTCTTTTGCATTCTTAGCTGCTGCTTCTTTACGTTCTGTCAGTTTCTTCTTCAGATCTTCCTTATATTCAGCAAGTGTATCGAATTCTGATACATCCTGAGCGAATTCATCATTTGCTTCTGGCAGTTCTTTTACTTTGATTTCATTTACCTTGCATTTGAAGACTGCTTCTTTTCCAGCCAGATCTTTTGCATGGTAATCTTCTGGGAAAGTAACCTTTACTTCTTTTTCTTCTCCGGCTTTTACACCTACCAGCTGTTCCTCAAATCCTGGGATGAAGCTTCCTGATCCGACTGTCAGATCATAGTTCTCAGCTTTTCCGCCGTCAAATGCAACACCGTCTACAGAGCCGTCAAAATCAAGCTTGATCATATCTCCATTTTCCACACCTCTGTCTTCTACAGCGATGGTTCTGGAGTTCTTTTCTCTTTCTTTGTCAACTTCTGCATCTACTTCTTCATCTGTGACATTGATCTCTGTCTTTGGAACTTCTACTCCTTCGTATGCACCAAGGGTAACTTCCGGTTTTACAGCTACTTCTGCTGTGAAGATGAATGGCTTGCCTTTTTCGATCTGAACTACATCGATCTTTGGCTGGGAAACCAGATCCAGATCACAGTTCTCGATCTCTGCATCATATGCCTTCGGGATCAGCTCGTTTGCTGCATCTTCATAGAAGATACCTGCGCCATACATCTTTTCAATCATAGCCTGTGGAGCTTTTCCTTTACGGAATCCATGGATGTTAATCTTGTTTTTATTTTTTACATATGCATGTTTGATTGCTTCTTCAAACTCTTCTGCGCTGACTTCGATAGTCAGTTTTGCCATATTGTGCTCTAAATTTTCTACCTTTAAACTCATTTTAGATAGTTCCTCCTTGATATCTTACTTCTTGTCTTTCCAGGCGGACATATCGCCTGCTGGCGGTACCCCCGTAAAAATGCGCACTTTCCCATGCTTACACTCATTTTAGTACTATAACATAAGTTGGCGTAAATGGCTAGTACTTTTTTCGTGATAAAAATGTATTTTGCCACTATATACGTCTACTATTATCAGATATTGTATATGATGCTTTTCGATAACGTATCAGATTTTTCTTTACCACACATGCGTGTTACCAGTTCCAGCGCAAATGGAATCGCAGTTCCCATGCCGCGGCTGGTAGTAATGTGTCCATCTGTCACTACCGGATTAGTTGATGTGATTGCTCCTGTCAGCCTCTCTTCAAATCCAGGATAGCATACTGCCTTTTTGCCCTTTAACAGTCCCAGATCTCCCAGTACGCTTGGTGCTGCGCAGATAGCTGCAATCCCTTTTTTCTCCTGATCTGCCTTCTTCAGAAGTTCTGCCAAATACTGGTGTTCTCCCAGATGCAGTGTACCTGGCATTCCTCCCGGCAGTACAAACATATCACCGTCTGAAAAATCACATTCTTCAAACAATGCATCTGCTTCCAGGGTAATATGATGTGCTCCTACGATGTTCTTTTTCCCCATGACAGAGACCATGGTTACTTCCACGCCTGCCCGTCTCAGTACATCTACAACCGTCAGCCCTTCAATTTCCTCAAAGCCATCTGCCAGAAATATGTATAATTTGCTCATTTTATTTTCCTCCAGTTTTGCCACATAATTTTCCACTAATGAAATCAGTTCTTTTGCCGTTTTTATTTGTTCTTGTTTATCTCCATTATTTATATTATACCCACTTTTACTCCTCCCACGCAATTTCTATTTTCTAAAAATTCTGTGAACTTACCTCAATCTTGACATAATTTTTCTCTCTCATTACAATACAAAATAAATACATTGTCAGGGATCTATTTCCTGCCTGAAAGGAGTCTCTTATGGAAATCGAACGTAAATTTTTAATCCCGAAGCTGCCTGATAATCTGGAGTCCTACACTTTCCACCTGATTGAACAAGGCTATCTTTGCACAGATCCGGTGGTACGTATCCGCCGTCAGGATGATGACTATATTTTAACTTATAAGGGAAAAGGGCTGATGTGCCGGGAAGAGTATAATCTTCCTTTAAATCAGGAGGCCTATCAACATTTAAAAGAAAAAATCGACGGCAATCTGATCTCTAAAAAGAGATATCTGATTCCCATCGATCATGAATTAACTATTGAGCTGGATGTATTCCACGCACCGTTTGAGACACTTCGTCTGGCCGAGGTGGAATTTCCATCAGAAGATGCTGCCAATGCATTTGTGCCACCGGCATGGTTCGGCACAGACGTCACTATGGATGGTCACTATCATAACAGCTATCTCAGTAAAGTTTCTCTATAGCTCCTCTTCCTCCGGATACCGGATCTCCACCAGGGTCAGTCCCTGGGGAGGTGCTGTCTCTCCGGCGGCCTGTCGATCCTTTAATTCCAACAGTTCTTTCATATATTCCGGCTCATAGTAACCGCTTCCAATGCGAAGCAAAGTGCCCACAATAATCCGGATCATATTGTACAAAAATCCATTTCCACAGATCCGGATCCTGATCAGATCATCTTCTTTGGTAATGTCCACAGAATAAATCGTCCGAACTGTATTCTCCACCTCTGGCTTCTGAGTACACAGACTCTTAAAGTCATGCTCTCCCACCAGGAAGTCAGCCGCCTGTTTCATTTTATCCAGATCCAGCGGATAATAGTAAAACAATGCATAAAGCCGTCTGGTTGGATCCGGGAACTTCCGATTCAAAATGCAATATTCATAAGTCTTCACCGTCTCACAGAATCTCGGATGAAAGTCTGGACGGACTTCTCTGGAATCCTGGATTCGGATATCTGCCGGAAGTCTGGTATTTAATGCAAAGGAGATCTTCTCAGCCGGCATTCTGGCACTGGTATCAAAGACAGCCACATTGCCTCTTGCATGCACCCCTGCATCCGTTCTGCTTGCTCCGATGATCTTTATCGGTTCCCGCAGAAGTTCAGATAAATGCTGATTCAATACTTCTTCTATTGTAACTCCGTTTGGCTGTATCTGCCATCCATGATAATGGGTGCCATCATAGGCCACGGTCAATTTTACTCGCTTCATATACTAAATCCCTACTATTTTTTTAGCTGCAAACATAGCAATCAGATAGACTGGCAAAATAGCATAAGCAATGCGGTCATTTTTCTGGTAAACTAATGGACGCATTTTCGTTCTGCCTTCCCCACCATAATATCCTCGTGCTTCCATGGCCATAGCCAGATCGTTTGCCCGGCGAAAAGCAGAGATAAACAGTGGCACCAGAAGTGGAATCATATTCTTTGCCTTGGTAATCAGATTGCCGGATTCAAAATCCGCTCCTCTTGCCATCTGTGCCTTCATGATCTTATCTGTCTCTTCCAGCAGAATCGGAATGAATCTCAGTGCAATGGACATCATCATAGCCACATCGTGTACCGGTACATGAATCTTATTCAATGGTGCAAGTCCTTTTTCCATTCCATCTGTCAGCTGATTTGGGGTAGTGGTCAGTGTCATCACAGAGGAACCGATAATCAGATAGGTCAGACGCAATGCCATAAAGACTGCCGTATTTAATCCTTCATAAGTAATACGCAATTTCCAGATCTGCACCAGCGTGGTTCCCGGTATCAGAAACAGATTAAATACCACTGTGATCAGCAGCAAAATCACCACTGCTTTCATTCCTTTTACCATAAACTTGAATGGTACTTTGGATATTTTAATCACAGTAACAAGCAACACCGTTGCCACAACATAAGATGCAAAAGAGCGAAACAAAAACAGGGAAAAAATGTACGCCAGTGTCCACACCAGCTTGGTTCTCGGATCCAGACGATGTATCACCGAATCGGTGGGATAATACTGTCCAATGGTAATATCTCTAATCATACGTTTTCCTCCGATCCGTTCTTCTTAACTTTCATACCAAACACTTGTAAAATGGACTGTTTTGCCTCTTCTACAGTAATTGCATGCACATCCACGTCAAATCCTTTTTCTTTTAAATCCTGCATCACATAGGTTACCTGCGGTGCAGACAAACCTATGCTCTCCAGCTCTTTATAATGTTCAAATACTTTTTTCGGCTCTCCGTCAAATTTCATACAGCCATGATCCATGACAATAATACGATCTACGTATTTTGCCACATCCTCCATGCTGTGAGAAACCAAAATGACGGTGATACCCCGTTCTTTATGCAGTTTTGCGATCTGATCCAGGATATCATCACGGCCTTTCGGGTCCAGTCCTGCAGTCGGTTCATCCAGAATCAACACTTCCGGGTGCATTGCCAGAATGCCGGCGATCGCTACCCGGCGTTTCTGTCCTCCAGATAAATCAAAAGGAGACTTGTCATAATATTTTTCCTTTAAACCCACCTGATGCAATGCCTCCAGGCTGCGCATCTTTACTTCTTCCTCCGACAGCCCCAGATTTTTCGGGCCAAAGCAGACATCTGATAATACATCTGCTTCAAACAGCTGATATTCCGGATACTGGAACACCAGCCCTACATGGCTGCGCAGTTCCTTCATCGAATATCCTTCTGCATAAATATTCTCTCCATTATAATATATCACTCCACTGGTCGCCTTAATCAGTCCATTCAGATGCTGAATCAGGGTAGATTTTCCAGAACCGGTATGTCCGATGATTCCCACGAACTGACCATCCGGAATCTCCAGATTGATATCCTTTAATGCATGCTTCTCGTAGGCGGTTTCCTCTCCATAGATATAGTTAATGTGTTCCAGCTTTATGGACATATGGCACCTCCTTCTGCATCAGCTGTCGTTTTGAGTTTTACCAGTTCCTCGATCAATTCTTCACGGGTCAGTATTCCTTCTGGAATATTCAGGCCGCTCTTTCGCAGCTCATGAGCCAGCATGGTCACCTGTGGTACATCCAGACGATGCTCTTTTAATTCTTCTACTCTGGAAAAGACCTCTTTTGGCGTTCCCTGCATCAGAACCTTTCCCTGCTCCATGACAATGACCTGATCCGCAGAAGTCACTTCTTCCATATAATGAGTGATCAGAATAATCGTCACATGTTCTTCTTTATTCAGCTTCCAGGCTGCCTGAATTACTTCTTTTCGCCCTACCGGATCCAGCATGGCCGTCGGTTCATCCAGCACGATGCACTTCGGATGCATGGCTACGACTCCTGCAATGGCTACACGCTGCTTCTGTCCGCCGGACAATTTGTTTGGAGAATGGGAACGATACTCCCACATCTCTACCGTTTTCAGGCCTTCTTCTACTCTTTTTTCAATCTCTTTCGATGGAACTCCCATATTTTCCGGTCCGAATGCCACATCTTCATCTACTACAGTTCCGATGATCTGGTTATCCGGATTCTGAAAAACCATACCAGCTGTCTGCCGGATCTCTTTGATCTTCTCTTCATCTCTGGTATCTTTTCCATCTACGTAAACAGTACCTTCTGTTGGAAGTAAAATGGCATTCAGATGCTTCGCCAAAGTCGATTTTCCAGAGCCATTATGCCCCAGAATGGCGATAAACTGTCCCGGCTGTACGTCCAGGCTTACTTCATCCACTGCCCGGTAGGTGGATTCCACCTTTCCATCTTCATTATATTTCTGATAATCGTGTATTAATTTTTTGATGTTAATAATATCTTTCATGTCACGCTGGCTCCTTTGTTCCATGTGTGCATATAAATTTCTGACAAAATAGTGAGAGTGGGAAGTGCAAACTCTTTCACATGCCCTCTCACTCTCTTATTCTCTTACAGTCTGCAGCTTAATTTCGTCAGATGCAGAATCTCTTTTGCCAGTTGCTTTGTCAGGTCTTCTTTTCCCACTCTCCACTTCCAGTTATTTCCTGTGGTGGATGGAAAATTCATTCTTGCTTCCTGCCCAAGCCCCAGATAGTCCTGCATTGGCACAATACAGGTATCTGCAACAGAAAGCATGGCAAGACGAATAAAGTCCCATTTAATCTCATCTCTGGTAGAATGGGCATTATTCAGATAATCGGTAGTAAAAGCCAAAGTCTTTTTATTCATTCCGTCATACATCTGCATCAATGTTTCATTGTCATGTGTTCCGGTATAGCAGACACAGTTCTTCTCATAATTGTGAGGAAGATGCTCACTGGTTCCTGTCGGATCAAAGGCAAATCCCAGTACCTTCATGTTTGGATAACCACTGTCTTTTACCAGCTGGCGTACTGTATCAGTCATCATGCCAAGGTCTTCTGCAATGACTTCTTTATGTCCGAGACGCTGCTCCAGAGTACGGAACAACTCCATGCCAGGTCCTTTCTCCCAGTGGCCATTCACAGCTGTCTTATCCCCATATGGAATAGAGTAATATTCATCAAAACCTCGGAAATGATCGATTCGCACCACATCATAAAGCTCATAACAGTGCTTCATGCGGCTGACCCACCAGTCGTAATTCTGATGGCGATGATACTCCCATCTGTACAGTGGATTGCCCCAGAGCTGTCCGTCATCAGAAAAAGCATCCGGCGGGCATCCGGCAACGCCCTTTGGTTTGCGCTGTTCATCCATCTGAAACAGATCCGGATGTGCCCAGGCATCTGCACTGTCCATCGCCACATAAATCGGAATATCACCGATGATCTGAATTCCTTTTTCATTGGCATAGGTCTTCAGCTTTTTCCACTGCTGGCTGAACTTGTACTGAAGGTATTCATAGAATTCTATCTCTTCCGGATACTGGCTGTAATAATAGTCAACCGAATATCCCCATCTCAGGCGGATATCATCTGTCCACTCCAGCCAGGATGCGCCGTGAAAACATTTTTTTACTGTCATAAACAGCGCATAATCTTTCAGCCACTCTCTGTTTGCCTCCACAAATTTACCAAATTCCGGATCTTCAGAAATATGACTGCGTTTATAGGCTTTTTTCAGCAAATCGAACCGCTTCTCGTATAGTTCTCCATATTCCACATAATTCGGATGATGAGTGCAGTCCGCAGCCTTACATTCTGCCTTTGTCAGTACCTTTTCCTTCACCAGTTCATCCAGGTCAATAAAATACGGATTCCCGGCAAATGTGGAAAAAGACTGATATGGCGAATCTCCGTAGCTGGTTGGCCCCAGCGGAAGAATCTGCCAGTAGGTCTGTCCTGCTGCTGCCAGAAAATCTACAAATTTATACGCTTCTTTTGAAAATGTTCCTATTCCATACGGTGATGGAAGACTGCTGACTGGCAGCAAAATGCCACTTGCTCTCTTCACTTGTTTTTCCTCGTTTTCTTCATAGTATGATGTCGGGGTCAAAAGCCCCAGCTATGATACCTGTGAATGTTTTGTACTTCGCACTCTCCTGGTATCATATGATTAATCTATTCTTCTCTTGTCCATCTTTCTGGATATCAGCATTCCAATGCTCTGAAACAGCTGTACCAGAAGTACCAGAATAATGACAGTTACAATCATGATATCCACCTGATAGCGGTAGTATCCATAGCGGATGGCAATATCTCCCAGACCACCGCCGCCGACAGTTCCGGCCATAGCGGAATAACCAAGAATCGTTCCCGTCGCAATGGTTGCATTCACAATCAGAGATGTTCTGGCTTCTTTTAAATAAACCTTCCATACGATTTCCCATGTACTGGCCCCCATACTCTGTGCAGCCTCAATGACACCACGGTCTACTTCTTTTAAAGAAGATTCTACCATTCGTGCAATATACGGTGCTGCGGCAAAGGTCAGTGGTACAATCGTTGCTGTGGATCCATAACTTTTTCCTACCAGTTTTGCTGTCAGCGGCATAACCAGAATCAGTAAAATCAGAAACGGTATACTTCTGAGAATATTGGAAATCAGGTCAAATATCTTATAAACAAAAGCATTCGGACGTATGCCATCTTTCGCACAGATTACCAGCAAAATACCCATAGGCAGACCCAGCACATATCCCAGCAGGGTTGAGGTCAGTGTCATGTATAAGGTTTCTCCGATTCCCCGTACAATCATCATAATTACAGTACTATCCCACATAATCTTCTAACACCTCCACTGCAAGTTTTGCCTTTTTCAGATATTCTATCATCTGATCCCCGATCACAATATCTTCCGGGAGCTGCAGAATCATCTCTCCCTTGGCCACTCCGTTCAGATCTGTTGTACTGGCATACAGAATATTTACCGGTGCCTTGCATGATAATACCATATTACCGATCACCGGTTCAAAAGATGAATTCTCTGAAAATACAATTCGCACGCAGCGATTGCCCTTCATTTCGCTGACATGTTCATATCCCTGATAGATCAGCTTTTTCGCTTCTTTAGACTTCGGAGCAGTAAAGATATCGCTTACCAGACCGTGCTCCGCCAGCTTACCGTGATCAATAATAGCTACATGGCTGCAGATCTCCTGTACCACCGCCATCTCATGGGTGATGATCACAATAGTAATGCCATACTTCTGATTGATCTCTTTTAACAGCTGTAGTATGGACTTGGTGGTCTGCGGATCCAGCGCACTGGTTGCTTCATCACAGAGCAGTATCTTCGGATCACTGGCCAGCACTCTGGCAATAGCTACACGCTGCTTCTGTCCGCCGGAAAGCTGTGCCGGATAAGCTTTTACCTTTTCTTCCAGTCCTACGATCTTCAGATATTCCAGTGCTTTTTTTCTGGCTTCTTTTTTCTTCACTCCGGCCAGTTCCATTGGAAAACATACGTTGTCCAGTACATTTCTCTGCATCAGCAGATTAAAATGCTGAAAAATCATGCCGATATCTTTTCTCGTGGCACGCAGTTCCTTATTGGATAGCTTTGCCAGATTCCTGCCATCTATAATCACATCTCCGGATGTTGGTTTCTCCAGGAAATTCAGGCAGCGTACCAGCGTACTCTTTCCTGCACCGGACATGCCGATAATGCCATAGATCTCTCCTTTATAAATATCGAGAGATATATCGTCCAGGGCATGTACATCCATATCTTTTACTTTAAACCATTTATCCAGATGCTCTATTTTAATAATTGGCTCCATGTAATCTCCCTTCCCTGCTGTCTTTTTACAACACGCTTTATTCTATCGTAAAAACAGGGCAGTTGCAAGATAAAATCCTGCATCTGCCCTACTATGCTCTATTTTCAGGTTTCTTTTCCTTACTGAGCGTCTGTCTCTGTTTCCGTTGCCTCTGTTGTCTCTTCAGATGCAGCTTCTGTTGTCTCTTCGGTATCAGCTTCTGTGCTGTCTTCTGTATCTTCAGATGGTTCATAAGGAATAACTGCGCCATTGTATGTTTCGTTGATGAAATCTTTGATTTCATCAGACTTCAGAGCATCTACCAGTGCTACGATACCTTCATTGTTTTCATTTCCTTCTTTTACTGCAATGATGTTTACATAGGTCTTTGCAGCTTCAGAATCAGATGCTTCGTATGCAATCGCATCATCTGCTACAGAAAGTCCTGCTTCTACTGCGTAGTTACCATTGATAACTGCGAATGCTACTTCATTCAATACTCTTGGTACCTGTGCTGCTTCCAGCTCCTGAATCTTGATATCTTTTGTGGTAGATTCGATATCATTTACGGTAGCTGTCAGGCCCGCACCTTCTTTTAAGGTAAGTACGCCATTGTCCTGAAGAAGAAGCAGTGCTCTTGCTTCGTTTGTCGTGTCATTTGGTACTGCGATGGTGTCTCCGTCTTCCAGTTCATCCAGGCTCTTCTTGGTTCCCGGATAGATTCCAAATGGTTCGTAGTGGATATCACCTGCATCTACCAGATGTGTTCCTTTTTCTTCATTGAAGCTTTCCAGATATGGTACATGCTGGAAATAGTTGGCATCAAAGTCACCACTTTCTACTACCAGATTTGGCTGAACGTAATCTTCAAACTCAGTCACTTCCAGATCCCATCCTTCGTCTGCCAGAATGCTCTTTGCTGCTTCTAGGATCTCTGCATGTGGTGTCGGTGATGCTGCTATCTTAATGGTTCCTTCTGCTGCGACCGGTACGGCCAGTGCCAGGGTTAATGTTGCTGCTGCGATGGATGCAAGTACTCTTTTCATAATTCCAATCTCCTTTTTTCTCTGAAATATGTTCGTTTTTTCAGGATATCAAGGATTGCTGCGCGCCCTGCACTCCAGTGATATCGTCCTATTTCTTAATAGGTTTTGTATGGGTTAAATGATATACTCTTATTCTTCAAAAGTCAATAAGCCGCAATATAGCAAATCTTTATACTCAGTTATAGATTCAACCTTTAACAGGCCAAGTTTTTCTGCCAGTTTCTGAGAAGGAAGATTCCCATTTGAAGTTCGTACATAGATTCTTTTCATCTCCAGTTCTTCCGCTGCGTAATGTAAGATCGCCTGGCAGGCTTCTGTAGCTATGCCTTTTCCACGGTACTCTTGTCCAATCAGATATGACAGCTCCGGTTCACCGGACAAACTGCCATAGTCTTCCGGCAATTCTTCGATTCCAGCCCGGCCAAGTACGGTGCCTGTTGCTTTCTCCACAATCGTCCAGAGACCGTACTCAAAAAGTGGATAACGGGTGGTGATGTAGGTGCAAAGCTGTTCTTTCTCTTCATATAGGGGTTGTACATCAGAATTACCGCGCTCTTCCCCATAAAACTTCTGGAAGTATGCCAGATCTTCCATGACAGACTCCCGGATGAGGAGACGCCCTGTCTCTGCAATCAACCATGGCTGATGCATGTGACGCTGCCAGATACGGTAAATATAGGCATCATCCGGCAAGTTCGTCTCATCAGACATCTGCCAGATGTATTTCGCTTCATAACTAATGACTCCACTTTGATTCTCCAGATAAATACCAGCTCCGTCCAATTGGTTTATTCTATGCAAAACTTCCGGCCGATCGGTGAGATACACTGCCTGAATCCCATACACTTTCCACTTTTCTTCCAGTTCTTCTTTTGTATTTACAAAAATGCCGGGGATATTGCTATCCCCGACATATCTCGTCTGATTTAACATTTTTCCGGTTCCGGATAATCCACTCCAAATGTCTCTACTGTCATGGATTTGATCTTCTGCTCATCCAGTGGTCTGTCGCTGTAGTCAGTATCTACTTCTGCGATCTTATTTACCACATCCATACCTTCAATCACTTTACCAAATGCTGCATAAGAGCCATCCAGATGCGGAGCTGCCTTGTGCATAATAAAAAACTGAGATCCCCCTGAGTTTGGATGCATTGCTCTTGCCATAGATAATACACCCGGTGTATGTGCCAGATTATTCTGGAATCTGTTGTCTGCAAATTCTCCCTTGATGCAGTATCCTGGACCACCCATACCGGTTCCCTGTGGGCATCCACCCTGGATCATAAATCCATTGATCACACGATGGAAGATCAGGCCATCATAAAAGCCCTTCTTTACAAGACTGATAAAATTATTTACAGTATTCGGTGCAATTTCCGGATACAGCTCTGCTTTCATTACATCACCGTTATCCATAGTGATGGTAACAATCGGATTCTGTGCCATAATTGTTCTCCTTTTTTATTTATTCTGGTGTTGATTATAGTGGGTTTTCTGGAAAATAGCAAGATAATTCACTACTGCCTGCACATTTCCAGCTTATTTCTCTGCTATCCATTCACGGATAATCCGTTCATCCATCCCCACAATCTGAGCAATCTCTTCCAAAGGCATTTTTCTTTCCATCAATGCCAGGGTTACTTTGCGTGCATTCTGTAATTTGCCGTCCCTGAGTCCAGATTCTCTGCCTTCTTCTCGTCCCTTTTCTCTGCTTGTTCTCATGGAACTCTGCCAATCCATCTGGTAGCGTTCTCTGGCCTCACATTGCAGGCGGATTTTTTCATCTTCTGATAATTCACGTAAAGTGACAACCGCTTTTTTTATGGATTCTGACTGTTCTGCCATTGCAAGAACCTCCTTCCATGTTTTCGCTTTAAATACACAGGCCCAGTGGTACAACGCACTGTTTCGTTCTTCCTCAGGCACCTGTTCCAGACAAGATAAGTCTAACACGTGAAGTGCGATTTTTCCAGTGAATTCATATCCGGTTCTACGATTTTTCAATGCATATTCATTATAAAACGCAGAATCTTCCGGTATCGGAGATTTCATCATGATTCCGATATGAATGGATGGCTTTGTCTGCGTGTAGTCCAGGCCTTTTTTCATATCTGTGAACATCCTGCACAGATAGAACACGGAACGGTCTGTCCAGTTCTCTACCGAGCCCATCTGCATTTCCAGATTAATCTGCCTGTTACCATTCAGCAACACACGAATATCCAAAATACAGGTCTTCTCATCAATGGCATCACCCAGTATGATTGGATTGCAAATCAGGCAGGATAATATCTCCTCTTCCGGTATGTACAATAAGGCACTGAGCAGCCCCCTCAATGCATCTTCCGAAGTCTGGAATACTGCCCGAAACATATAATCATTGATCAGACCATATTCTACCTCTTCTTCTCCGTTAATCTCACGCAAAATCTCATTTTCCTGCTTCTGCCGCAATTCTTTGCTTTCTTTCTCTGTCATAAGCAAATGCTCCTTCTGAAATTATTTTTACATTTTGTGGAATAAATGCCGAATGGCAAGATCTTAGACATTCCTCGAAACGTACACTAACCTTAACACAGAAGCCTTACTTTTACAAACAGAATCGCTCGACAAATTATACCCCCTTTTTCCCTCCGTTGCAGACGGAACAATAGAAAAGCCGGAAAACACCGTCACCAATGGCTTTTGAAAAGCCGGAAAACACCGTCACCAATGGCTTTTTACACCTCTATATCCAGTTCCACCGGACAGTGATCGGATCCGAACACTTCTGTATGAATGGATGCTCCCTTCAGTTTCTCTTTCAGGCTTTCAGATACGCAGAAATAGTCAATACGCCATCCGGCATTCTTTTCTCTGGCTTTGAAGCGATAGGACCACCAGGAATAGATGCCTTCCTGATCCGGATAGAAATAGCGATAGGTATCAATGAATCCGGCGTTGATCACATTGGTGAACTTTTCCCGTTCTTCATCGGTAAAGCCTGCATTTTTCCGGTTAGTCTTCGGATTCTTCAGGTCAATTTCTTTATGGGCTACGTTCAGATCACCACAGAAGATCACTGGTTTACTTTCTTCCAGATGCTTCAGATAGGCCAGAAAATCATCTTCCCATTTCATACGGTATGGCAAACGCGCCAGCTCGTTCTGCGAATTCGGTGTATAGACCGTCACCATATAAAACGTATCAAATTCCAGCGTGATGACGCGTCCCTCATGATCGTGTTCTTCGATGCCGATTCCATAAGCCACAGACAATGGCTCTTCCTTTGTAAAAATGGCAGTTCCGGAATAGCCCTTCTTTTCTGCATAATTCCAGTAGGCATGATATCCTTCCGGTGCAAAATCAATCTGTCCTTCCTGTAATTTGCTCTCCTGAATGCAGAAAATATCTGCATCCACTTCCTTAAAATATTCGGTAAAGCCCTTCTGCACACAGGCACGAAGTCCATTCACATTCCATGATATTAATTTCTTCATTTTGTTTTCCTCGCACATTTTAATTTATTTATTATACCATACTCTGTCCACTCATAAAAGGAAGAAAAAGAACCGGGCTCCCCTCCCGATTCTTTTCTTTATACTCATATGATTTCATAGTTTAAAAAGGTACAAACCCTTACGTCAGCGCTTACATTGCCGCATTTGCTGCATATTCCTCCAACCCCTGCTGCAGAGCTGCGGAGCTGCTGCTGTGGATATGGAGAATTGGAATCTCCATTCTCTTTGCTTCCTGTGTTGCGCTGTTGACCATCTTATGAGATACCGTATTGGTGAACAGTACCATCAGATCTGGACATCCCAGTTTCTTACGGATGGCTCCCTTTTCCTTTGTAAATACCTTTGCCTTATATCCGTTTTTCTTACAGATCTCACGATAACGACATTCCATACATTCATTTCCACCAATAATTACGATACTCATATACGCGCCCCTTTCAGTTAGTTCGTGCTAACCATTCATTTTTAAAAAACCTTCCCGCAACAGCGTTCTTATCCTCGTGGTGGGGAAGGTTTTGTTTTTTATTAGTGTTATCTAACTTTTATTAGTTGTTGTCATTTTAACGTATATGAACTTCGTTGTCAATATAAAATTTGATTTTGTTTTACGATGTATGCAGCATCTCCAATATCTTTCGCAGTTCTTCCACTGGAATCTGTCCCGGTGCAGAAGCCTGTCCTACGGTTCCAAAGGTAAGTGCCGAGCCAAACAGCTCACCGGCCATTCTGCTTAAGACTCCCATTTTCCCCATGGACATAGTGATCACCGGAGTATGTGGATGCTGTTCTTTCATCTCTGCGGTGGCTTCTAAAAGCATGCGTACATCTTTCTCACTCTGCGGCATAACTGCCATCTTAGCCACATCCATTCCCAGCTGCTGCATCTGACAAAGTCTGGAAATAATCTCCTGCTTTTTTGGGGTTTTCTGAAAATCATGATTGGAGCCAATTACGGTAATCTGATGGGCTTTTGCGTCTGCAATTAATTCCTTTACTGTCTTCTCCGGCAAAAAGAATTCCACATCTATCGCATCAGCCAGTCCACTCCTGATCGCTCTTTCATTAATCGTCTGATAGGTACCTACTGCGACCTCTTTTTCCCCACCTTCTGCTTTTGTGCGAAAAGTGCAAAGCAGTGGCAAACCATCCAGCAGTTCACTTACTCTTTTCAGGGCTTCACTCTGGATCTGTTCCTCTTCAATTCCATCCAGAAAATCCATACGCCACTCAGCCATATCCGGCCGTGCTTTTTTCACATCTTCCGCCTGTCTGCAAATCTCTTCTATACTTCTTCCTACAATCGGGGCGCAGATCTTCGGCATACCCTCTCCTAATACGCAGGTTCCTATCTTTACTGTTGTACTCATATGCTCTCTCCTGTTATGTTCAAAGTTTCATGACTTTGAATAGTCTCATTCTACCATATCTGCTTTTTGATTTCTATAGACACTTTTCCAGTCGCGTGATAGACTAAAAGGCAATGAATTTGTATTAAGGAGGATTGTTCCATGTCTATTACAGGTAAAACACAGATGATCTGCCTGATCGGCAGTCCGGTTTCTCACAGTATCTCTCCTGCTATGCACAATGAAGCTTTTCAGGAGCTGAACCTGGACTATGCGTATTTATGTTTTGATATTAAAGAATCTGAAATGGATGACGCAGTAAAGGCTCTCCGTCTGCTGAATGTCCGTGGCTTCAACTGCACCATGCCGGCCAAGGTACCAATGTGTGCACTTTCTGATGAACTCTCTCCGGCTGCTTCCATGATTGGTGCAGTCAACACGGTGGTCAACGATCACGGTCGTCTGATTGGCCACAATACCGACGGCATCGGCTATATGCAGGCTGTACGGGAGGCCGGACACGATATTATCGGTAAAAAAATGACCCTGCTTGGTGCCGGTGGCGCTGCTACTGCTATTGCTGTTCAGGCTGCTCTGGATGGAGTAAAAGAGATCGCCATCTTCAACCGTCATGGCCGTTCCTGGGAACGGGGACAGAAGCTGGTAGATACCATCAATGCTGAGACACATTGCCGGGCTTCTCTGTACGATCTGGCAGATGCCACCGAGATGAGACATCAGTTATCTGACAGCGCCATTCTGACCAATGGTACTTCCGTTGGCATGGCTCCACATACAGAGAACTGCCCACTGGCCGATCTGAGCGGACTTCACGAAGGTCTGATCGTATCAGATGTGATCTATAATCCACGGGAGACTCTCCTTATGAAAGAAGCCGCAGCAAGAGGATGCTGTACTTTCAATGGATTGTATATGCTGCTGTACCAGGGTGCAGAAGCCTTTCGCCTCTGGACCGGACAGGGTATGCCGGTAGCGCATATCAAAGAAAAGTTCTTTTCTTAGACAGCCAAAAAGTGGAATACCCCTTATCGGATATTCCACTTTTTCCTGTCGCTTTTATAATCGTATCGTTCACTGCCTCTTATGACTTCTCTGATTCTCTAAGTTTCTTTACCATTTCATCACAGATCTGCTGCTTATTTCTGTTATCCGTTGCAACCTGTATATCGGCTGCCGCCTCGTATTTTGCTCTTCGTTTTTCCATCAGTTCAGAAATATACGCTTCATTTTTTCTTCCTTCCAGAAGAGGGCGGTCATGATTGTTTCGTACCCTTTTCAGAATCGTCTCAGGCATGGCAGTCAAAAGTACTACTTTTCCGTTTTTCTTCATCTCAGCCACATTTCGTTCTTTCATGGGAACACCTCCGCCACAGGATATGATCAGATTCTTTTTTTCCTGTAGCTCAATCAGCAGATTCGTCTCCAGCTCCCGGAAATATTCTTCTCCGTAGGTTTCAAAGATTTTCGATATGGTCATTCCCTGACGCTGTGCGATAATCTGATCCATCTCGATCACTTCCATACCAAACTTCTGCTTCATATATTCTGATATCGTAGACTTTCCGGTACCCATAAATCCAATCAGAACAATATTATAGTCAAACGACTGATTCATTCTCTTGTTTTCTCCTGCTCTTATTTTTTCTTCAGGCATACATTGGAAATATAGCCTTTATAGGTTCTTCCCTTTGATGACTTGTACGTACAGTAATACCATTTTCCATTGGTCATCTTTGTCACCTTTACCGTACGTCCTTTTGGAACCACCAGAATATTCGTAGATGTCATAGACGGCTTACGATGCATATAAACATCATCGGTTGTGATATAATTTCCCTTCTTTGCCCCATCTTTTCTCAGATAGTTCTGATGGGTATATCCTCTGTAGATATTTCCGTTCGAAGCATAATATACTGTCCGGTACCAGTCTCCTGTATAGGTGTCCGTTATAATTACTTTTGCTCCTTTTGGAATGGTAGTCGCTTTTCCTGTATTCGTGCTGGTTCCTCTGCGAAGGTTCAAACTTGCTGATGTCTTATAGATATCGGCGGATTTCAGATAGCTTTTGGATATATAGCCACGATACTTTTGCTGATAGTAGTTCTGATATTCTACTTTGTACCAGTACTTCGTGCTTCCAGTCACTTTCACTGCTTCTTTTTCCGGAAGCAGCAATACTCTCCGATAATTCGTTCCAGGACCGCTTCTGACATTGACCGTCGCCGTTGTCACATAATATTTTGCTGCTGCCACCCCAGTGACAGGAACCGCTATAACAAAGCTAATCAGTAGTGCCAGTGTGAGCAGCGCTTTCTTCCATTTCTTCATGATATCATCCTCCTGTTATGCCAGCCTTGGTAATACTTTCATTATATGATACCGATTATCAAAGATCAACACCAATTCCAGAGAATGGAACTGTTACTTTCCACTCTGCCTGCGGTATTACTTCTCTGCTGTTTTTCGCAGTCTTATTCAAACACAGACTCTATCAGTTTTTTTGTATATACTTCGCAGGGAGACTGAATGATCTCATCTGGTGTACCACATTCTACTATTCTGCCCTCATATAATACCAGAACTCTGTCACAGAACATCTGCACCAGTGCCAGATTATGGCAGATAAAAATAAATGACAGACCATGTTGTTCCTTTAATTTCTGCAGCAGCTCCATGATCTGCTTTTGAATTGTCACATCCAGGGCGCTGGTGGCTTCATCGCAGATCAGTACTTTTGGTTCCACAGCAAGTGCTCTGGCTATGGCTGCCCTCTGGCACTGCCCGCCGCTGACCTCATGGGGATATCTGGATGCAAACCGTGGATCCAGCCCTGCCTGCTCCAGTACCTCTTCCACTCGTTTCTGAATCTCTTCCTTTTTCATTCCCCGATTACGCAGGCTCTCTCCAATCCCATCTCCCAGAGTACGTCTCGGGTCAAATGAGCTCACCGGATCCTGAAATACCATCTGGATGTCTCCATATAGTTCTCTCAGTCCATTGCCCTTTAATATGGTAATGTCTTTTCCTTCATATTTCAGGGTTCCTGATGTGGGATCTGTTAACCTTGTCAGCAATTTTGCCAGTGTGCTTTTCCCAGATCCTGATTCTCCCACTATCCCCAGCGTTTCTCCCTCTTTTAGCTGAAAACTGATATCATCTACAGCTTTTAATGGAGCGCTTCCTTTTTTTCTGAAAATTTTAGTTAGATGTTCTGCTTCCAAAATGATACTCATGTATTGACTGACCTCCGTAATACCGGAACCGCAGATAATAATTTCTGTGTGTAGGCATCCTGCGGATCGTTCAGAACCTCCTCTGCTTTTCCATATTCCACTTTTTTTCCATCCTTCAGTACCAGAACTGTATCAGCCATCACCTTTACCACTCCCAGATCATGTGTCACAATGATGATGGAAGTTCCGAACAATTCTCTCAGATGGAGCATTTCATTTATGACCTGTCTCTGTACGGTCACATCCAGTGCACTGGTTGGCTCATCTGCAAACAGGATTGGCGGATTCATCAGCATGGCAATTGCGATTCCGGCTCTTTGATTCATTCCACCGGACAATTCAAACGGATAACTGTCCCACACCCGTTTTCCATCCTTAAAATGCAGCTTTTCAAATAATTCCATGGCATGGCTTTTCGCCTCGCTCTTGCTTATTTTTCTGTGCGCACGCATGCTTTCACAAATCTGCTCCCCGATGGTCCGAATCGGACACAGGGAAGCCCCCGCGTCCTGAAAAATCATGCCGATCTGAGCTCCCCTGATTCGCCTTTTTTCTTTTTCTGATATATCCAGAATATTCTGTCCTTTATACAAAATATCCCCTTTTGTTACCATTCCGTTTGTTCCAAGAAGTCCCATGGCCGCTTTGATCAGGGTACTTTTTCCGCTCCCTGATTCACCCACCAGACCAAGGATCTCTCCCTGTCTCAGTGAAAAGCTGACATCTGACACCACGACTTTTTCGCCAAAGGACACTTCTACGGAATCGTATTTCAGTATTTCTTCACACATATTCTGCAAAATACCCCGTTATTTCTAATTGATATCCAGATCTGCTGTCAGTTCATAATAATCACATGGATGAGCCACCAGTCCTGTCACATTAGACTGCATAATCATGCTCATTTTCAGATGAGAACAAAAGACATAAGCATGATCATCCAGCACTGTCTGCTGCATCGCAATCCCCAGCTCACTTCTCTTGCCTGTATCAAATTCCTTTTCCATCTCAGCTGCCAGTTCTTCCAGTTTATCACTATGATAATGACCATTATTAGATACTGAAGAATCCAGTGCACAGGAGGTAAAGAAATACTGTGGATCACCGGTAGGTGCAGTCACCATTGCACTTGCATACACATCCCACAAGGTTGGATCTTTACGAATCGTATTATTATCTGAAGTGCAGTTTACCTGAACATCCATACCAATCTCTTTCAGCGTTGCCTGCGCTGACTCTGCCAGCAGTGGCAGTTCCTGACGACTTGGATAAGTCAGCCAGCGGATCACCAGATTCTGTCCGTCTTTTTCTCTTATTCCATCTCCATCCGTATCTACCCATCCTGCGTCTTCCAGCACCTGCTTCGCACCTTCCGGGTCATAGCTTTCTGTGGTCAGATTCTGTCCGCCAAATGAAAATGTATCTGGGAATGCTCCCACTGCCGGATAACCGTAACCATTCAGTAATACAGATACAAAGCTGTCTTTATCAATTCCCATGGCAATGGCCTGTCGAACTGCCGGATCGGAAGTAACCGGACTTTCAAAGTTCATCCATGCATAAAAAGCCCGGCTGGTCGGTGTACTGGTAAAGGTAAAATCTTCATTTTCAAATAACGGATAGCTTGCATACGCCATACCGTAAGCTGCATTCACTTCCCCTGCCTGCAGCGCAAAAGCCAGCGTATCACCATCAGAAATCGTACGAACTGTGACTTCATCCACTTTTACATCACCATTCCAGTAATTTTCATTCTTTACCAGTTCCAGGTGATCATCTGTGACCAGTTCCGTTGCCACAAACGGACCTGTTCCGATCACAATCCCATCATCCGTAATTCCGGCTTCTACATCAATGATGCATCCATAAGGATCACAAAGATAATTGATCAGTGCCGGCTTTGGCTCTGTCGTCTTGATGGTAATCGTGTTTCCGTCTGCCTCAATCGAATCAATGCACAAGTCTCCTGCTGCTCTTTCATGATTGGCAATCAGCTCTTCCAGACTTTCCTTTACTGCTTCCCCGTCACAGGCGCGACCATTGGAAAAAACAACGCCGTCATTCAACGTGATCTTCCAGGTACAGTCATCCAGATTCTCATACTCTTTTGCGATCCATGGTTCAATTTCCATATCATCAGAATACTTAAACAACGTTTCACCGATTCCATAACGGATGCAGGCCCAGCCTGCATAAGTATTCTGCGGATTTACATCAGCCTCTTCATTTTCCGCATTAAATGTGGTGTCTCCGAATACAAATGTTTTTTTGTCTTCTGCTGATACAGCTCCCACAGACAGGCTGCATGCCAGCCCAAGCATCAGTGCCATTGCAATCACTTTTTTTGTCTTCATGTTTCTCTCTTCTCTCCTTTTTATTCATAAATTATGATCTTCCAGAATGACTGTTTTTCGGATCCAGATAATCACGCACAGTATCTCCCAGAAGATTAAAAATCACTACCGATAGAAAAATAGCAATTCCCGGGGAAAGTACTACCCAGGGATAAGTCTGAAGCATGCTTCTTCCCGTACTCATCATACTGCCCCATTCCGCTGTCGGGATCTGAGCACCGAGTCCCAAAAATGACAGTCCGGCCAGTTCCATCATCATCGTTCCTATATCCAGCATGGCAGTCACCAGCACCGGTCCCAGCATATTAGGCAAAATATGGCGGATAATCAGCTGACCGGCCGAATCCCCGGCCAGAATAGCCGCATGGATGTATGGCACATTTTTTAATGCCAGTGTCTGACTTCTGGCAATACGGGAATATTTCGGCCAGCTGATCACAGCCAGGGCTATCACTGCATTCTGTATACCTCCGCCCAGGACAGCCGCAACTGCCATGGCAAAGACCAGTCCCGGAAATGCAAGACAGATATCCGATATCCGCATCATCAGCGAATCCACGATTCCGCCAAAATACCCACACAACACACCGACTGCGGTTCCAAACACAGAGATCACCGCCACCAGTATAAAGGTGGAAAAGATACTGGCCCGTGCACCACTGATCACTCTGGACAACATATCTCTTCCATAGGTATCCGTCCCCATCAGATGCGCCGGACCTGGTGGCTGCATGGCACTTGCCAGATCCTGTGCATTTGGATCATATGGACAGAGCCGGTCGGAAAAAACAGCCGCCAGAATTAATAGTCCAGCCAGTACCAGGAAAAAGATCAGTTTCTGGCGAATATGATTCTTTCTGATCTTCTGTGTTCGGACTGTCACCTGTTTCTTTTCTGTATTTGTCATACTTCATCGCCTCCCAGTCGAATTCTCGGATCCAGGAAACGATAGGATAAATCTGTAAGCAGATTCACTGCCACGTAAATAATGGCCATCCACATCACATATGCCTGAATAATCGGATAATCACGCATGGATATGGCATCCACTGCCATTTTTCCCACACCATCCCACATAAAGATCGATTCTACAATCGCAGTACCGCCCAGCAGATTTCCCACTGAAAGCATCAACAGGGTAATGATGGTCACAAGTGAAGCTTTCATGACACTTCTCCATAACGTAACAGAAAATCTTATTCCTCTTGCTCTGGCACCTGCCACATAGTCTTTGCTCAGTTCGTCCAGCACCGTTGCCCGTACCTGCCGAAGATATTTTGCTGACATCGCAATCGCCAGAGTAATCGCCGGCATGGCCACGCTTTTCAGACTGACATCTTTTGCGATTACAGGAAACCATCTCAGCCTGATTGCCAGTACATACATCAAAATCAGAGATACAAAAAAATTCGGCAGACTGTTTCCGATAAAGCTGAAAAAACGGATCAGATAATCCGTCACACGATTCTGTTTTACAGCTGCCAGAACTCCAAGTGGAACCGATATGATAATGGTCATAAAAATGGAAACAGCCGTCAACAGCAGCGTAGCCGGAAGCTTCGAAATAAAGGTAGCAAATACCGGCTTTCCTGACACATAACTGTTTCCCATATCACCTCTCAGTAATTTTCCCAGCCATACCGCATACTGAGTCAGGAAAGGCTTGTCCAGCCCCAACTGCTCTCTTGCCGCATTCAGTACTTCATCTGAAACAACCGTTCCCGTATTCTCCATTTTCTGTGTCACCACATCACTTCCGGCAATCCGCATCATCCCATAGGAAAGAAATGTGATGGCAAACAAAATCGGAATCAGTTGTATCATTCTTTTCAACACATAATGATTCATTTGTTTTCGCTCTTTCTTATATTTATTTTCGAATAAAAGTTTAGCAAAATTTGTTTTCTCCTCCAACCCACCCAGGGGGATAATTTATGCATTCCTTTTTGGAATAGGATTATCTCCATATGGAATATCCTTCAAATATCTTTTAAAAATTCTTTTTCTCTTGCATAATCTTCCCTGTTGGATATAGAATAGGAAAATAAAATCAGTTACATAACATCATACCGGAAAGGAGATTTCTATTGTCCCATTTTATAAAACAACTTCCCCAGACCTTCAAAGTTTTGTGGTCATCCAACCTGTTCAAGGCACTGCTTCTGGTAATTCTGATGCTTCTGACAATACGTATCGTAAATTTTTGCTTTGACTACTTTAAGAAAAGAAACAATCTGCATACCAATTTTCTGAAGGGTGTTCTCCAGGCGCTGATCATCATCTTTTTTCTGATCCAGATCGGCAGCCTGTCCGATGCCATGGCCAGCTTTTACAATTCTATCCTGATGTCCTCTTCTCTGTTGGTTGTGGTGCTGGGCTTTGTATTTCAGGAAGGTTTATCCAATATCGTACATGGCTTTATTCTTACTTTTTTCAAGCCTTTTGATATCGGTGACCGGGTAAATGTGACCATCGATGGTGTGCAGATTACCGGATATATTCAGTCCATCAATCTGCGCAACACCATCATTCGAAATGTATACAACAACAGCAGTGTGATTGTGCCGAATGCCAAGATGGATCTTTGTGTCATTGATAACAGCTATTTTGATGAGAATTCTGTGAATTCCAATTTCCTTGATATTGAGATCACCTATGAATCTGATCTGGATCATGCCTGCGAGGTTTTCTCTCAGATCATTGACTCGCATCCTCTTGTAAAGGCAGCAAAAAAGCCCCAGGCTGAACCGACTAAGATCTTAGTCAGTGCGCTTGGAGCCAGTGGGATAACCCTGCGGGCCAGTGTGGTAACAGCCACCATCGAAGAAAACTTCACTGCCTGCAGTGACATCCGTAAAGAACTGATTCATCATTTTCTTGAAGACCCGGTTCTGGATTTTGCCTATCCACATACCGTGGTGGTGCCTTACGAATTCGAATCCTGATTTGCTTTTTACAGATTACTTTCCCTGCGATTTGCCTGCTGTCTGCAGGCATTTCCTATATTCGTCAGACAAAGTACTGTCACCACCAGAAACAATCCCGGAATCAGTATGATCCACCAGGAACCTGTCATCAGAGCCTTTTCTGCCAGTGACAGCATACTTCCCCAGGTAATAATCTCTACCGGAAGCCCGATTCCCATAAAGCTTAAGGTGGCCTCTGACATCATGGCCGTTCTTACATTCATGATGACCATAAACATAATAGCTGAGAAGAAGTTTGGTGCCAGATGCTTCCATAAGATGTGGAAAAAACCGCCTCCCATACATCTGGATGCAATCACAAACTCACTGTTGCGAATCTGGCGCACCTCTGTACGTACCACTTTGGCAATACTGGTCCAGCTGGTCACTCCGATCACAAAGGAGAGACTGAGCACAGTCGCTTTTCCCATAATTGCCTGCAGCAGAATAATCAACAACAGCGATGGTACACTTAAGAAAATTTCTGTAAAACGCATGATCGCCTCATCAAGCCAGGCCGGTGCCATTCCACTGAATGCACCGACAATCACCGCTATCAACGTGGAAATCACGGTAGAAAGTCCACCTATGATCAGTGAAATCCGGCCTCCATACCAGATCATGGAAAAAATATCTCTTCCCATCGTATCCGTTCCAAATAAAAACTCTCTGTCCGGTGCTTTGTTATAATTCAGCAGATCCATATAAGTAGGATCTTTCGTCATGATCCACTCTGCACATACACACCCCAATACAATAAGGAGCAGTATTGCCACGGAAACCATTGGTTTTCCCTGATACCATTTTTTCTTTTTCTCCGGAACTGTCTCCTGTATACTGCGAATACCGGTTAGTTCAAACGCTCTCTCTGTCATTGTTCCACCACCTCCGACTGCTCTGTGATTTCTTCTGCTCTCATGCGCGGATCAATCTGTTCATTGATGGTCTGGCTGACAATATTGCAGAAAATAACCAGTATTCCTGACATCATACAAAGGAGCATCAACAGATTATAATCATGGTATCTGGCACTTTCATAAGACAGTGCACCTATTCCTGGATAGGAAAACACACTTTCTACCACATAAGTTCCTCCGAGTACATGAGGTACTGCTATTGCCATGATACTGAGGTATGCCGGCATCACGTTTCTTATACAGTGATGAAACATGATTTTTTTCTTGTTCAGACCCTTTGCCTTTGCGAGCAGCACATAATCTACCCTCACTTCTTCCAGAATCTTGTTGCGAATCATATAGGCATAGTACCACAAATGTTCCAGGATCACGATCGTCAGCGGCATCACCAGATGCAGTGCCCGGTCTCCGATGTTTCCTGCATTCCCGGTACTGTAAGCACCACTGCTCGGCAACAATTTCAGATTTACAGAAAAAATCAGAATCAGTACCAGAGCAATCCAGAACTCCGGAATACAGCTGGATATGGTCCCCAGCTTACAGAGAATCCTGTCTGCCATCTTATCTTCCTGCCAGGCACACACAATTCCCAGCAGCAAAGAACCTGCAAATATGCACAAAAATCCGATTCCTCCCAACAGCAGGGTATTTCCGATCCTTCCCCCAATGACTTCTGTTACATCCTGCTTATATTTAAAAGAAATTCCAAAATTTCCGTGCAGGGCATTTTTTACCCATTTTACATATTGCACCGATATCGGCTCATTCAGCCCCAGCTTTTCCATAGCCCATTCCCGTTCTTCCGGACTCATTTTTTCCGACCGTTCCCCATAATAAGAAACCAACGGATCTCCCGGTGCCAGACGGGCTACATAAAATACAGTGATGGACAATATCAGTACCGAAAAAAGAAAAATCAGAACTTTTTTTCCGTAATATGCCATTTTTTTCTGTTTCATGGCTGCACTCCTTTCCCAGATCCGGTATGCGAGAGCAATGCAAAATGTCCCGGCGTAATTTCTGTCCATTCACTGTTTTCCAGGCCTTCTCCATCGAATGTCCGCAGCACCCGTTTTCTTTCCCTGATCGGATCCGGAACCGGTATTGCCGATAATAACGTCTGTGTATAAGGATGTACCGGATTGGCAAATAATTCTTCTGTATCTGCCAGTTCTACCAGTCTTCCCTGATACATTACTCCCACCCTGTCGCAGAGATATTCTACCATGGCCAGATCATGGGCGATAAACAGGAAGGTAAATCCATGTTCTTCCTGCAAATGGCGAAACAGGTTCACAATCTGTGCCTGTATCGATACGTCCAGCGAAGCAATCGGTTCATCTGCCACCAGAAATTCCGGTTCCATGCTTAAAGATCTGGCAATCGCTACACGCTGACGCTGTCCTCCTGACAATTCTGAAGGGTAACGATCCAGAAAGCTTTCATCCAGTCCTACGTATTCCATCTGGAATGCCGCTTCTTTCCGCAGACTTCCTCTTATCGGAGTGATATGCTGAATTTTCAGAGGCTCTGTTATGATATCTGCCACTTGCATTTTCTGATTCAGGCTGGATGCAGAATCCTGAAAAATCATCTGGCGTCTGGTCTGCAGCATTTTCTTGTTTTTCCGCGCTTCTTTCTTATCACAGACATTTACATCTTTATACCAGATTTCTCCTTTTGTCGGCTGGTAAATATCCATAAGACATCTGGCTACCGTAGATTTTCCGGAACCGGATTCTCCTACCAGTCCGAAAATTTCTCCTTTATAAATCTGAAAAGAGACATCATCCACTGCACGTACTTTGATCTTTTTCGTCAGCTGAAACATATGGGTGAGATGTCTGACATCTATAAGTACTTCATTTTTCAAAGCTTTCTTCCCCCTGTTGGAGTTTCTATCTGAGGCGCCCTCGGATCTAACAGCCAGGTAGCCGCATAATGGGTATCTGTGATCTGGAACATAGGCGGCATTTCCTCATAATCAATATTTAAAGCATATTCATTCCGGCTGGCATATGCATCACCTTTTGGTGGATGGATCAATGTCGGAGGCATTCCCGGAATGGTATACAGACTTTCTTTTCCTTTTGCAAAAGCCGGCAGAGACTTCATCAGTCCCCAGGTATATGGATGCCTTGGATCATAATATACTTCTTCCGCTGTTCCGATCTCTACGATTTTTCCCGCATACATCACAGCAACCCGATCTGCTACCCGGGCTACTACGCCCAGATCATGGGATACCAGTATGGTCGCTGTTCCCAGCTTCCTTTGTATTTCCCGCAGGAGATCCAGAATCTGTGCCTGTATCGTCACATCCAGCGCTGTTGTCGGCTCATCGGCAAACAGGATATCTGGATCTGCCGCCAGCGCAATTGCCATGACACATCTTTGACGCATTCCACCGGAAAACTGCCATGGATACTGATGATACCGTTCTTTTGGATGAGAGATTCCCACCAGTTCCATAAGCTCCAGTACTTTCTGATACACTTCGTCTCTGGTGTATGTTTTATGATGAACCAACACGGCTTCTGCGATCTGTTTTCCGATTTTTATGGTCGGATTTAATGCCGTCAGTGGATCCTGAAAGATCATGGAAAAGACCTTTCCTCTTAGAGTCTGCATTTCTTTTTCCCGGCTGCATGTGATGTCCTGTCCGCAGACACTTATGCTTCCGTTTTTGATTCTGGCACTTGGCGGAAGCAGCTTCATGATGCTTTTACACAGCATGCTTTTTCCACACCCTGATTCTCCTACAATAGCCAGCACTTCTCCTTTTTTCAAAGAAAAAGACACATCCCTTACTGCCTGCACTTCTCCGGCAGGACTGTCAATACTGACGGAAAGATTTTTTACTTCTAATAATTGTTCCATTTCTGTCCTTTTTCTGATCGTGCGAAAAAGGGGCACTATCTGTACCCCTTTACACTTTCTGGTTATTATTCTTCCATTGTCCAGTCTGCAACATTCCAGAAAATACCAACTCCGTGATGACCCATAACAGTATCCGGATCAATTCCGTGAATGTCACTGTCTGCTACATAATTGGCATCAATATAGCAGATAAATGCGTAAGCCGGATCATTTGCCAGTTCTACCTGGAACTTGTCATAAGCTTCTGCTCTGACTTCCGGATCGCTGGACTCTCTGGCTTCTGTCAGATATTCATCTACCTTTTCATTGGAATAGCTGGAGTAGTTTGCTCCCTTATCTGTACCAAATACTTTGTAGGTGTGATCATCTGCATCAAATGGGCTTCCCCATCCGATCAGATAACTCATCTGTCCGCCCCAGTCTACCTGTGCTGGAATCTCCACCGTCACATCCATGCCGATCTCTTTTAATTCCTGGGCTGCGATCTGGGCAATGTCCACACGTACCTGATCGCCGGCACCGACACTGATCACAAATCCGGCTTTTTCTCCATCCCGGTGGTAGAATCCGTCATCAGCCATTTCCCAGCCATTACTTTCCATGACTTCTTTTGCCTTTTCCGGATTGTAATCGTAGTGCTCCACATCCTCATTATTATAGATATTTCTCTGAAGCGGTCCATAGGCCGGCATGCCCTGTCCCAGTAAAACAGCCTGAATGATTGCTTCCCGGTCGATTCCGTAGCAGACTGCAGGAATCAGATCTTTATTCTTCTGCCAGTATTCATTGGCAAAGTTAAACATGATGCCACGATAATCGGATGTCTTCATATCATAACAGGTGTAGGCATCGTCATCTACGAATGTGGCTGCATCCTTCGGTGTGAGCAGTGCCAGATCCAGTTCACCTGACTTTAACTGCAAAGCTTTCGCATTATCATCTGTCACGATTTTGAACACGATCGTGTCGATGTTCGGCTCACCTTTGAAGTAATCTTCATTCTTTGTCAGAGTGATCGCCTGTCCTTCATCCCAGGATTCGATCTTGTATGGTCCGGTTCCCACTGGGTTGCGGAAAAAGTCAGAAGTCTGCATATCTTCCCCTTCCAGCAGATGCTTTGGCAGTACCGCCATAGTCATGTAGTCCAGAAATGCCACGTTTGGAGCATCCAGCTGAAATGCGATTGTGTGGTCATCTATGACGTTGATTTCCTGCACATCTTCATAGTTTGGTGCATTCTCAGATCCATTTTCCGGATCCATGATAGCCTCGATGGTGAACTTTACATCCTCTGCTGTCACCGGTTCCCCATCCTGCCACTTTGCATCTTCTACCATATGAAATGTATAAGTATTTGTGTCTTCATCAAATTCCCAGCTTTTAGCCAGTGCCGGAACTACCTGGTTGTCTCCATCATGTCCGGTCAGTCCGTTAAAAATCAGAATATTAATCTCACCATGTTCATCCATGGCCGGATTGATTCGTGTATAATCCCCACTGCCGTAAACCAGCGTTTCTCCTTCAGCGGATGCGGTCATTGTCATACCTGCACTGACCAGAGTCAAAGCCAGAAGCATTCCGGCAATGGTAAGCATTCTCTTTTTCATCTTCAATTCCCTCACTTTTCTCTTATTGGTACCTGTCTTTTATATTAGCAGACAGCGCATCCATTTATAAGCCCGTCAGGGGGATACCTGGCCATTCCTATTCTTTCCGATGGTATTCAATATTCGAATACGAAAAAATCGTTGCATTTCCATTTCCGGAATACAACGGTTCTTTCAAATTGTTCTCTTTATTCTGTTCTCTGCTTCATTTCTTCTTTGGAAAGAAATGCTTTTCTCAATTCTTTCTCTTTTAACCCCTGTCCAATCACCACCAAAAGTCCTCGTTTCCCCTGGCATGGTTCCAGGTTGCAGATATCCGGTGAACAGTTTACTTCGTACCAGTTTTTCTCTAGATCACGTACATAGCCTTTTACCCGAAACACCGTGCCATACCGTTCTTCTGTAAACATGGACTGGATTCTGACTCTCAGATCTGATTCATTCTCACAATATCCACCGATCTCACAGGTAGTAAAGATCTGTCCATGATTCAGGTACTCTTTTTTATGATCGATTCGGTTCCATCCACTCATAGACAGCCTCAGAAAATCACGGTCTGTCAACTGATCCCAATCGGTCTGCATCACATTCCTGCCAAACCGCCTCTCACAGCCAAAGGTCTCCATCAACCGATTCATTTCCTCAATGGTATGTGCCTTTTCCTCTTCTGAGAATAACTGTGCCTTGCTCATCAGAACCTTGCCTGCCGCCAGAAGCTGAGACAGCATCAGATAATCCGCTTCTCCGGATATCCCCATTTCCCACTTTGCATCCACAATGGCGATGATAGCGCCAATCTCACATCTGGACTTTACCTGCTCCGACTCCATCACATCAAAGAATTCATCTGCATCATAGATGCCGGAAGGCTCCACAATCACACGGCTGCACCCATCCATGGCCGCATCCACCAGCATATGTTTGAATGCCTCTTTTCCCACACAGCACATACACATCCCGGTAAGATCCTGGATCTCGCAGTTGTCCTCCTGCAATATTTGGCTGTCCACACTGATAGCGCCAAATTCATTTTCAATGATCCGCACCTTCTGACCGTGACGGCGAAGATACGCTATATAACGATGTATAAAGGTTGTTTTTCCGGCTCCGAGAAAGCCGGTAATTAAGTCTACTTTCATGGTTGCATATCCTTTTACATTTATTTTGTTATTGACTTTTTATCAATCCATGTATATATTGTATTTAGAAATATTTCTAAATAGTTTTTAAACCATTTGAAAGAGGTGATGCTATGGCTTTTGCGGATACCTTTAAGGCTCTGTCTGATCCGGTGCGCCGGGAGATCTTACAGCTTCTGAAATCCGGTAAGATGTCTGCCGGGGAAATCGGCAGTCATTTTAACATGACGGGTGCCACTGTCTCCTACCATCTGAAGATTCTGAAAAAAGCAGATCTGATATGGGAAACCAAAGTGAAAAATTATGTCTATTATGAATTGAATACTTCGGTTGTAGAAGAGCTTCTTCTATGGCTGAAAGACCTGAAAGGAGAATGATCTCATGTTGAATATGATAAAAAAATATAAATGGTCGCTGCTGTTTGGCAGCCTGCTTTCTCTAAGTCCGATACTGATAGGACTGCTTCTTTGGAACAAACTTCCGGCACAGATCCCTACCCATTTTTCCACAGGCAATGTACCGGATGGCTGGTCTGATAAATCTACTGCTGTCTTTGGTATTCCTGCCTTCCAGCTTGTACTTATGTGGTTCTGCATTCTGATTACAAGTGCAGATCCAAAGCGCAAAAATATCAGTTCCAAACTAATTCGGGCACTGATCTGGTTCATGGCTGTCCTTTCGCCAGCTGTCATGTGTTCCAGCTACGCTATCGCCCTGGGGATCCATGTGAACATCTCGATGATCGTCTGTCTGATTATCGGAGTCATGTTCCTTGTAATTGGAAACTATCTGACAAAAGTGAAACAAAACTACACTACAGGCATCCGCATTCCATGGACACTGTACAGTGAAGAGAACTGGAACCGCACTCACCGTATCAGCGCCTGGACATTCGTTATTGCCGGGATTGCCATGCTCGTCAATGCATTTGTTGATTCTGATATTCTTTTGTTTGCAATCATAATTGCACTGCTGGTGATACCTTATGGATATTCCTTTTTCCTGCATAAGAAAGGAATATAGTCTATTTCTCATCCACCACCTGGAAGATATAAAACTTGAGGTAATAGGATTCTTCTGCGGACCACAGGATCGGATGGTCTGCCGCCTGCGTACGGAACTCCACCTGACGCAGGCGCTTGTGGGCGCTGACTGCAGCCTGATGAATGACCCTGGTGAAGTTCTCATAGTCCATATAATGGGAACAGGAACAGGTGGCAAGGAAGCCTCCGTCTTTCACCAGCTTCATTCCCCGGATATTAATCTCACGATAGCCTTTCATTGCATTCTTGATTGTGTTCTTTGCCTTGGTAAAAGCCGGTGGATCCAAGATGACCACATCATACTTTTCTCCTGCTGCTTCCAGCTTTGGCAGTTCGTCAAAAACATCCGCCGCCCGGAACTTCACGACATCCTGCAGTCCGTTGCGGATGGCATTCTCGGTGGCCTGCTGCACTGCGTATTCTGAAATATCCAGTCCGGTCACTTCTTTTGCTCCGGCAATCCCTGCATTTAAAGCAAAGGTTCCCATATGGGTAAAGCAGTCCAGCACACGTTTGTCTTTACAGATCCGCTGAATCGCCAGACGATTGTATTTCTGATCCAGGAAGAAACCTGTCTTCTGTCCGTCTTTCACATCTACCAGATACTTCACTCCATTTTCCACAATCTCCACATTGGTGTCAAACTCTGGTCCAATGAAGTCTTTCACTATTGGCATGCCTTCTTTTTTCCGTTCTTTGGCATCGCTTCTCTCATACACTCCGATAATTTCAATTCCATCTTCTGCCAGCACTTCCTTCAGCAGACCAACTATTGTTTCCTTCATTCGCTCCATACCAAGAGCCAGACATTGCACCACCAGTACATTTTCATATTTATCTGCCACCAGGCCCGGGAGGAAATCCGCTTCTCCAAAGATCACACGGCAGCTGGAAGTATCCACGGTATTCTTTCGGTATTCCCAGGCGTTTTTTACTCTCATACGAAGGAACGCTTCGTTCACTTCCTGATCGGCTTTTCTGGTCATCATCCGAATACGGATCCTGGAATTCTGGTTGATGAACCCGCGGCCCATAGGATATCCGTCAAAATCATGTACCAGCACGATATCACCATTTTTGAATGTCCCTGTGATCGTGGCGATCTCATTATCATAGATCCACAATCCACCTGACTTGATGGTTCTTCCTTCCCCTTTTTTTAATGTTACGATTGTATTACTCATATTTCTCTCCTGTTCTCCTTCTGCCAACTCTATCTTCTTCGAATCGTCTCTTCCAGCGCACTCAGCTTATCCGCCAGACATACCAGTGCACTTTCTTTATACTTTGGCGGCTTCAGATTCAGCGGAAACATATGCTTCTGAATCACATCCTGCTCAATCTCTCCCAGCTGAAAATCTTTTTTTGCATTTTTCAGTGCTACTCTGGCATGAGAAAATCCATGCCATCTGTGACTGTCATCTTTTTCATGCCAGTCATACAGGAAATAATCATGAAGCAGAGCCCCCCGCATCATGGCCTCTTTGTTTACCTTCACCCGCAGCAACTCTGCCAGGAAAAGGCTCAGCACTGCTACTCGCACAGAATGGGAATATACCGACACTTTTCCGTGTTGAAGGAACTTTTTTTCCTTTTGCATATTGGCAGACTTCAGTATATCTGCACCCCTCTTATGCACCATTCGCTCCCAGTGTGCCCTGCGTTTTTTCCAGTGCTCGAACATATCTCTCTACTCCATTTCCTTACTTTTTATCTGATATACCTGCAGATAGCCAGCTTCTTTTACCAGTTCTGCCTCCACATTTTTCTGGTAATGCTTTTGAATATACTTCACAGTCAGATCAATCTTATTATCCACCAGATAAACGTGCTCTTTGTCTATCAAATCCCGATACGGATTCAAGATGCCATACTCTGCCATCTTGTTCTGCCACAGTGGATTTCCCATTTCCCATCCACCATACCATACCACATTTTCAAATCTTCCTTCTGGAACTGTATCCAAAATGCCATATCCAGTATAGGTAATTGTTCCCACTTTTGCAAGGTATAATCCTTCCGGATCCGTCTCCACAGCCTCCAGGAAAGAATCCCGCAGATAGTCCCGATCCACTTCCTTCTGCACGGTCAACGCTCTCCAGCTTTCCTTCCAGGTACTCTGACTGGCCAGCAGCAGACAGCCCAGTGTTATCAGCGCACCTGTTTCCGATATTCCTGTTTTTTTTCTATCGTAAAGCCAGATCACCACCAGTGTAATCGCAAACCACAGTCCGGTCTCCACCCGATTCTCAAGATACCGTCCTGCATAGTACAGATAAAAGTCAATGGCTCCCATGGCACAAATCTCATATCCTGCAATTAACCAGATCTTCCATCCCTTTTGCCTCCAGAACAGCCACAGAAATGCCAGCAAAAGAAAGCCATAAAATGTTGGTATTTTCAGGTATCCAAGCGGGAATTCTTTGAAAAAGTTCATTACCAGCAATTTACTCAACTGATTTCTCGGACGCAGCTGATCAATTTTTTCTACGGTTTCCAGTGGAAATATATCCGGATCATAAAAATTCAGTCCATTTTTGAAAATACGATATGCTGTCTTATCGATCCCCATCTCCTGATAGATCTCTTCATTTCCCTTATAAGGTGCCATACTGTAATCTGTCAGATTACTGCGCAGATCATTATACTTCATATAGGCATTCCATTTCGGATCAGAAGCATAAATCTGATGATCGAATACTTCCGCTCCCACCATCAAAAGTCCGGTCAGCCCAAATACAGAGATCAATGTAATCAGTTTTTTCCTGGTCATAAGAAAATAAAGTCCAATTCCTGCCAGCAACACACAACAGATCGCTGCTTCTTCAAATCGGTACAGAGATCCTGCCACAGCCAGTATCATCCCCCAAATCATTCCTCTGACAGAAGTTTTCTCTTTTTCCACCTCATAAAACATCAATAATGCTCCAGCTGCCATCATAATCCCAGCTGTTTTGGTATATTGCATCCGGATATAACATTCATATCCAAAATAAATCAGCAGGATGCCATTCACCAGCCAGGCCTGTGCCCGCTGCAGCTTCTGGAACCAGACCCATGTTACAGTTGTCAATGCAGCAAAAATCGCCGCAAACTGTATAATGGCATACCATGGTATCCGCCCATGCCCAATTCTGTAAAACAGGCTATACAGCAATCCCAGCAGATAATTCTGGCAAATAACATGAGGATCATGCACACCCCATGCACCATTTACAATCATAGAAATACTGATATCATCATTTGTTTCAAATGCCGGTCGAAGCAGAAGCATCATCCCTGCCAATACTGTCAGATTGAAAAAACAGGAAAACCAGACTGCTCCGGCTTTCCTGTCCAACCACTTTGTAACTTTTTTCATCTCAGGCTCTCCGTCTCTTCTCGTATTTTTCTCGCCTACTTATCATACCTATTTTATGGACGGATTACAATTCATTATTTTTCTTTTTTATGGATTTTCTTCTATTCTTTTTTGCCTCATACAGAATCTGGTCAGCACTGATGTTCGCCAGCTGAATATCTTCATAGTTTTCCAGTTCAAAGGTCTGAATTCCAACAGACAGTTCCACATAATATGGCTTCCTGGAACGTTCGTTAAACTCCTTACAGGCCTGTATAATCCGGTTCTTCAGAATGATATCAAAGGTATCCATCTCTGAAAAGGCCAGACAGGAAAACTCATCCCCGCCTATTCTTGCAATCATATCACTGCCACGGATACAGCTTTTCAGAATATCTGCACATGCTTTTATGGCAAAATTACCTTCTGCATGTCCCCAGGTATCATTGATCTCCTTCAGATGATCCAGATCTCCATACAACAGATGTGCCTTGCGCCGCTTGCCATCTTCGCAGATCTTTTTTGTCCTTTCTGTAAAGCCACGCAAATTCAGCAAACCTGTCAGCTGATCATAAGCAGACTTCATATCCAGTTCTCTGTTCTGTTCTCTGATCCTCTCCATATCCTGAAACAGCTGTTGTCTGTGTAACGCTTCGATCTTATTCAACTCATAATTGTGCAGTGCCAGTCCGATCTGAAGACTGACCACATAATAAAAGGAAAGATCTTTAATCGGCACCTCGCAGACCAGCAGACCATACTGTCTTTCGCTGGAAAACAGCAGGTATACCATATACTGATGGTCTCCTCCATCCTCTGTCATCTGTGCGATTCCACGTTCTCTGGTCACCAATGGCCGTTCTTCCAGTGAATAAGCAAAGGTCTCGCCATCCCGGCAATGGGCTGCAAGACGCAGATTCTCCGGACAGGTCCAGTCACTTTCGCCATCATAAACAATCGGCTGATCCAGCAGAAACAAATAACTGCTCGATACCCCCATTACCTTCATAGTGTCCATAATCCGCAGACAGAATCCCCTCTCATCGTCCACGCACTCGTTCAGTTCTCTGACCATCATCGGAAGCAGCCAGGACTTTCTCTGGAATTCCACAAATTGCTGCTGTTTTTCAATAATCTCATGCCGCAGCCGCTCAGTCTCCTCTGACCTGTCTTCTTCACTCTGAATCTGTTCATTATTCTGGCGCATGCACCCACAGGATTCCCGAACCACCAGCTTCGTTGGATATCTGCAAAATGGAACCTTTTTCCCATTTAGAATACACATCATATTGCGGACAGCCAGCTCTCCCATCGCCCTTCCATCCTGCAGAACCGTTGTCAATGGCGGATCTGTCTGTCTCGACAGTTCGCTGTTATCAAATCCGGTAAAAAGAATATCCTTTCCCACCTGCAGTCCTCTTTTTCCACATACCCGACAGCCGGAATATGCCATCTCGTCATTGGAAAAAACAATGGCATCCGCATCTGGATTGTAGTCCAGAAGTTCTTCTACACTCTCATCTATAAATTCTAAATAATCGCCCTGCGCAATCATCTGTGGCTGCACCGTCAGGCCATGTGCCTTCATTGCATCCTGGTAACCCTGAAACCGCTCATTGGCATCTGTATTTCCCACTGGTCCTTTTACAAATAAAATTCTTTTGCATCCATGTTCCGTAATCAGATGTTCTACCGCACTGTAAAGTCCCTGATAATTATCTGATATAATGGAATGACAGTTTGCCACATTAACCTTTTCTGTCAGAAATACGGATGGCAGGTCATTATAACGCTGTGCAAACATTCTTGCATCGTTCTCTTTCAGATAGGTACCAATCGTACCATAGTTAATTAATAATCCCTGCAAACCTCCGATCTTGCTGTAATCATAGATCGTATTGAACTGATAATCATAAAACGCATTGCTGTGTTCTCCGAGTACCTGCTTCAAAAAAACTTTTGTCTGCATCCCCAGGAAGAAGAAGATATTTATATGTTCTTTTTCTGCCTCTTTTGAAATTCCCCGAATGATTTCTTTTGGGAAGTATGTATGAACGCCGCCAATCAGGACACCTAATGATGTATGCTCACGGTTCTCCATAAAAAAACACCTCAAATTTTGTCATTTTTCACAAACGCTACTTTTTATATAGTATCATATTGGGACAATGATTTCAATTTTTTCTGTATTTTTTCTGTTTAATTATCACATTTTTATTTTACAGGGTGTGATTTCCTGTGAAATAAAAAATAACCCGGAGAATTCCTTTGAGGTTTTCTTCCAGGTTATTTTTACGCTTTTTGGAATTGCTGTTTATAAATTCAATATCCAGATCAGAACCAGCAGACCACTGACCAGTGTCACCAGTGAAAGAATTGTGTCTGCGTAACACCATAAGCCAATCACCGAGATAAACGCTGCTGTCAGGATTACTACTCCGATCACCAGCAAAACTGCGGTAAGCAATGCTGCCGTTTCCTTTGACATTTTTATTTTTTCCTGCATAAATTCATACATCATTCTCATATTCGCCTGCCATTCCCTTTAACTTTGATCTTATTCTAGCAATGCCATGTAAAGTTCAATACCATTTTTATGTAAAATGTATGTAAGTTTTTTCTAAAAATGTCTTCTGTTCCGTACTTTCGCAGTTACAAAATGCATTCTGTTTCGTCATGCAATCTCCGGGTGTTCTCCTGTGATATAGAACAAAACCCATTCTGCAATATTGGTAGCATGATCTCCGATCCGTTCCAGATATTTGATAATCATCAGCAGATCCGCTTCCTGTTCACCACCTTCACTGCTCTCATTGATCTGACGGATGATTTCTTTTTTAATATTGGAAAAATATTCGTCCACCACATCGTCCTGATGAATGACTTTCACTGCTTTCTGTGCATCTTTTTCAATGTAGGCATCCAGACTGTCTTTCAGCATATGCGTAGTCTCTTCAGCCATTTTCTTTACATTACTCAGGTCATGAGGATAACCTGACTGTACCAGCTGCAGAGTAATATCTGAGATATCTGCTGCATGATCCCCGATACGTTCCATATCCGTAACCATCTTAATCGCAGATGAAATCTGTCTCAGATCAGTAGCAACCGGCTGCTGGGACAGCAGAAGCTGCATACAGAGATCCTCGATCTTCTTCTGCTGATGATCCACTTTTTCATCATCTTGGATGATCTGCCTGGCCTTTTCCTGATCCTTCTGCAATAAAGCCGTCATAGCTTCTTCAATGGCTGCTTCGATCATCTGTCCCATCTCACTCATCAATTGTTCCAGTTCTGACAATTGTCTGTTATAATAATCTCTCATATCAACCAAACCTTCCTGTGATATAATCTTCTGTTCTCTTATCAAATGGCTTGGAGAACAGCTTCTGTGTATTGCCATATTCTACCATTTCTCCAAGAAGGAAAAATGCAGTATTATCAGAAATACGCACAGCCTGCTGCATATTGTGAGTCACGATTACGATCGTGTAATTCTTTTTTAATTCCAGTGCCAGATCTTCGATCTTGGATGTGGAGATTGGATCCAGTGCCGAAGTCGGCTCATCCATCAGAAGCACTTCTGGCTGTACTGCCAGTGCTCTGGCAATACAGAGTCTCTGCTGCTGTCCACCGGACATCCCCAGTGCACTTTTCTTCAGACGATCTTTCGTTTCTTCCCAGATGGCTGCATCTCGAAGAGACTTTTCTACAATATCATCCAGCTTTTCTTTAGAACGGATCCCGTGGGTACGTGGTCCATAGGCAATATTGTCATAGATACTCATTGGAAATGGATTGGCTTTCTGAAATACCATTCCCACACGCTTTCTTAAAAGATTCACATCCATATCGCCATAAATATCTTCTCCATCCAGACGGATATCTCCCTCAATACGACATCCCTCTACCAGGTCATTCATACGGTTCAGGGATTTTAACAGGGTAGACTTTCCACATCCGGAAGGTCCGATAAATGCAGTAATTTTATTTGGTTCAATATCCAGATTCACGTCTTTTAATGCATGGAAATCTGAATAATAAAGGTTCATATTTTTTATCTCAATCTTGTTCATTCTAACTTTCTCTCCCGTCAGCTCTTCGCCAGTTTCTTTGCCACAAATCCTGACAGACTGTTAATCGCTACTACCAATATCAGAAGTACTACCGCTGTGGCATAGGACTCATCCACATGAAGTCCTTCACTGGATAAGTTATACATATGTACCGCAAGGGTACGTCCGGATCCCATCAGGCCTGACAGACCATGTGGAATCTGTGCCACAGTTCCTGATGTATAGATGAGAGCTGCTGTCTCTCCCACAATTCGTCCCACCGCCAGAATCACGCCGGCCAGAATACCAGGAATTGCGGTTGGTAATACAACACTAAATACGGTGCGCAGCTTTCCAGCTCCCAGTCCAAAGCTTCCTTCCCGATAAGAATCCGGTACAGATTTTAATGCCTCTTCTGTGGTTCGCATAATCAGTGGCAGAATCATAATTGCCAAAGTAAATGCGCCGGCCAGTATGGAGTTCCCCCATTTCAGATAAGTAACAAAAAACAGAAATCCAAACAGACCATATACGATGGAAGGAATTCCAGAAAGTGTCTCTGTGGTCAGGCGGATCACTTTCACGAATTTATTGCCACGCTTTGCATACTCTACCAGATAGATGGCAGAGAAAATACCAAACGGTACGGCAATCACCAGGGACACCAGCGTCATAATCAATGTATTGATAATCGCCGGCATCATGGATACATTATCTGAGGTATATTCCCATGCGAACAGGGATGGCTTCAAATGAGGTACTCCCTTAATCAGAATATAGGCAATCAGAAACAATAATACGGAAAAGGTAATTACCGCTGCCAGGATCACCAGAATCACCAGAATCAGTGAACCGGGATGTCCTTTATATTTTTTTAAATTCATTTTTATGCATCCCCTTTCCGGTTATTCAGACAGGCAATGGTAAAGTTGATAATCAGAATAAAGATAAACAGTACCACTGCAGTTGCAATCAGTGCTTCTCTGTGGAGTCCTGTCGCATAGCCCATTTCCAGTACAATGTTCGTAGTCAGTGTCCGCACGCCCTGCAAAATGCTGTTCGGCACACGAGCCTGGTTGCCGGCTACCATCATTACTGCCATGGTCTCTCCAATGGCACGTCCGATTCCCAGTACCACACCTGCCATGATACCGGACTTTGCTGCCGGAATCATTACAGTAAAAATGCTTCGTTCTTTTGTTGCTCCCAGTGCCAGTGCTCCTTCAAAATAAGCTCTTGGTACCGTGCGGATGGAGCTCTCTGTCACTCCAATGATGGTTGGCAGGATCATCATGCCAAGAAGAATGGACGAGGTTAAAATACTGCTTCCATTGGTTTTTCCCTGGAATAAAGTACGGATTACCGGAACCAGAACCACCAGTCCGAAGAAACCGTATATAATAGAAGGAATCCCTGCAAGAAGTTCAGTTGCCATCTTCAGTGGTCTGTAAATTTTCTTTGGGCAATACTCTGCCATAAATACAGATGTTAAAATACCGACCGGTACGCCAATTACAATGGCTCCGGCTGTTACATAGATACTTCCAAGGATCATTGGGAAGATACCAAAAATATCATTTCCCGGTTTCCATTTTGTTCCAAGTAAGAACTTGAATACACCGATTTTTCCCATAACCGGCAGACCATTTGCGAACAGAAAAACGCAGATCAGAACAACTGCCAGTATAGAAGCACAGGCGGCAATGAAAAATACCGCCTGCATCAGTCTTTCTTTATATTTTGCTTTCATATGACTGCTCCTGTTTGAGTTTCCTTATTTTGTAAGGTCTCCCCATGTTGTAGTTTCACCTACATAGATGCTCTTTACCTGATCCACACTCAGATCATCTGTTGGGTTGTCATTGTTTACAATGATTGCAATACCGTCGTTTGCAATTGTGGTAGATGTAAGACCAGCTTCCAGTTCTTCGTCTTTCAGTTCTCTGGATGCCATACCGATATCGCAGATACCATCGATTGCAGATGTCATACCTGTGGTAGAATCACTCTGCTGGATTTCAATCTCTGCATTTGGATTTACTTCTGCATAAGCTTCTTTTAATTTTTCCATAACCGGTGTTACAGAAGAAGAACCAGCTACTACAATTTTACCTTCTGGCTGTGTGGATTCTGCATCTTTTACATCATCAATGGAAATATAACCGTTTTCTTCAATGACTGCCTGACCTTCCGGGCTTAAGATATAGTCGATAAAATCCTGAGCCACATCGCTGACTTCTCCGTTTGTTGCAATGTTAAATGGTCTGGATACTTTATATTCTCCGGATTTGATGTTTTCTGCAGTTGCTTCTACTCCGTCGATCTTAACTGCCTTTACACTGTCATTTAAAGATCCAAGGGAAATATATCCGATGGCATCTACATCACCTGCTACAGTAGACATCATAACTGCTGTATTATTTGTAATTTCTGCTTCTTCTGTTGTATTATCTACTTTGTTGCCATCTGCATCTTTTTCCTCTACACCAAACAGTTCAATGAAAGCTCCTCTTGTACCTGATCCATCCTCACGGGATACTACTGTAATTGGATCACTGCTCATATCTGCTGCCATAGTTGGTACTGCCATTCCTGCTGCCATTACTGCTGCTAAAGCCATCACTGCTACTTTTTTCATAACGATTATCCTCTTTCTGCAGGGCCTCTAATTTTTATTATTCTTTTTTCGTTTTTCTTTTCTCTCAATCACCCTACGCCAGTTATATTAACAGTGCTATGTAAAATCCGTTATCAGCTGAATGTAAAATATGTGTAAGTTTGTGGTAAAACCTTTCTATAAAAATTCCGGGCAAGTGTTCTGTCATTCTGCTTATAGCTGCAATCACCGCACCTGTTCCTTTGACTGGTAACGAAGTACCAGGAAGGAATTGATGATAACCAACACGGAACCGCAGTTATGTACCAGGGCTCCTGCTACCGGATTCAGAATACCGGTAATCGCAAGAATAATTGCCACAAAATTCAGTGTCATGGAAAAGGTCAGGTTCAGCTTGATGGTCTTCATCATTCTTCTGGACAGCGCCAGCAGATGCGGCAGTTCCCGTACATCGTCATTAACCAGTGCAATATCTGCCGCATCTACTGCAATGTCACTTCCGATTCCACCAAGGGCGATTCCTACGTTTGCTTTTTTCAGTGCCGGCGCATCGTTCACACCGTCTCCGATCATAGCTACCGCCTCTCCTCTTTCCTGGTATTTACCAATCCATTCCAGCTTGGTCTCCGGCAGACAGTCTGCATGTACGGCGCTGATACCCACTTCTCTTGCAATCTGCATCGCTGCTTTATCATGATCCCCGGTCAGAAGCAGTGGTTCGATTCCCTGATTCTTGATAGCTGCGATCATTTTCGGACTGTCTTCCCGGATACGGTCTGTCAGCGCTGCGATTCCTGCCAGTACCCCATTTACTGCAACAAAGATAACTGTGCAACCCTGGCCACGATAGTTTTCTGCTTCTTCTGTGATCTGACTTTCCATCTTGATCTGAAAAGCGTTCATCATTTTTTCATTTCCGGCTATGATCTGCTTTTTCTCCACTACTGCTTTTACGCCCTGGCCGGCAATCAATTGGAACTCTTCTGCTTCTGTCAGTGTCTTGCCCTGTTCCCGGTAGCTTTTTACAATGGCTTTTCCCAGTGGATGCTCGGAATAACGCTCCGCTGCCGCAGTCAGGCTGTATAATTTTTCATCTGAAATATCTGCTAAGAAACTCTTCACAGCTGTTACCACCGGCACGCCATAGGTAAGCGTTCCTGTTTTGTCAAAAGCTACCTTAGATACCTTTGCCAGACGCTCCAGTGCATCCCCTTCTCTTACCAGAATGCCATGCCCTGTAGCGTTTCCGATTCCAGCCATGATGGCAGTCGGTGTTGCCAGTACCAGCGAACACGGACAAAATACAACAAGAATCGTGACAGCTCGGATGATCTGACCAGATACCAGCCAGGTAATTGCTGCAGCAGACAGGGCAATGATCACGATCCAGGTTGCCCACTGATCTGCCAGTCCTACAATTCTGGCTTTTCCTGCATCCGCAGACTGTACCAGACGGATCATTCTCTGTATAGAACTGTCCTCTCCGACTCTGGTTGCTTTCATCTCAAAGGTTCCAAACTGATTCACCGTTCCAGAAGATACCTCGTCTCCCACGGTCTTATCCACCGGCATAGACTCTCCGGTCATAACCGACTGGTTCACCGAGGTGGCTCCTTCTGTAATAATCCCGTCCACAGGGATCGTTTCTCCTGGAAGCACTCTTAAAATATCACCGGCTAACACTTCTTCTGCTGGAATCACCCGCTCCATTTTCTGCATTTCCCGTAAGACCACTCTGGCCGTCTGCGGTGTCAAATGCACCAGTTTCTCAATACCGGCTCTGGCTTTTGCCACCGTCAGCTCCTCTAAGAGACCTCCAATCTGCATAATGAAGGCCACTTCACCAGCTGCAAAATATTCGCCGATACATACAGAGGCAATCAGTGCCAAAGACACCAGTACATCTGCCTTTATATCAAATTCTGTAATTAATCCAATGATTGCTTCTGAAATAATCGGTAATCCACATAGAATAATCGCTATCCAGGCTGCATCAAACGGCAATACATCAATATGACAGATATCCAGTAACAAAGCTATACCGCCAGATACCAGAAGGGTGATATCCTTCTTTGTACCGCCAAACTCCAAAATCGCTTCCCATTTTTCAATAAATGATGTCATCTTCCCTCTCCTTTTATACCCATGGGGGTATGCGTTCATAATACCTATAGGGGTATATGTTGTCAAGGAGTTTTTATCTATCTTTTTCTGGGAACTTGTCTTTCTTTCATAGTATATTCACTGGTACAGTTATTTGCAGTCTGATGTATTAGCCATGAATTTCTTCTATTTTTTTCTTTTTCGGGGCAGATTTGTTTTTCTCTATGTGCGTAAAAAGAGACGATATCTGTGTAAGCACATATCGTCCCTTTCTCTTTTCCATATAAAAGTGCTACGTACTTCGTGCTCTCGCACTTCTACATAGTCATGACATATTTGCGAATCTTTCGACTGCTTTGGTGAAGTCTTCTACTGTTTTATCGGCATCGCCGTGTTCAATTCCTTCTCTTACGCAATGTTTGATATGCCCCTCCAATACAATCTGTCCACATTTATGTAATGCGGATTTTGCTGCATTGATCTGGGACAGCACATCCTCACATGGAACATCTTCTTCGATCATACGGTCGATGGCCTGTACCTGTCCCATGATCTTCTTTAATCTTCGATGAAGATTATCGGTGTCCATACATTTTTTCATGTTCTAAACATTCCTTCCAAATAATATCTGTTATTCATTCAATCCAACGGGGACATACAAAGTGCCAGAAAACACCGTCCCCAATGGTCAATGGCTAAATGATCCCTCGAATCTCTTCGATACTTTCGTATCCGTTGTCTTCCAGATATTTTTCCATGCCTTCTATGATGTCCATGCTGATATCTGGCTTCATGAAAGTCGCCGTTCCTACCTGCACTACGGTAGCACCTGCCATGATAAATTCGATGGCATCCTGCCAGGTGGTGATGCCTCCCAGTCCCATTACCGGGATGTTGACTGCATGGCTGACCTGATGTACCATGCGCAAAGCAATTGGCTTGATCGCCGGACCGGAAAGACCGGCATAAGTATTGTTAAATACTGGTTTTTTCTTCTGCAGGTCAATAGCCATAGCCAGGAAGGTATTGGTCAGGGATACCCCGTCTGCGCCTTCCTCCTCACACATCTTTGCCAGTGAAACGATATCTTCGGCATTTGGTGATAACTTTACAACAAGCTTATGTCTGCAGATTTCACGGATTTTTCGAACAATCTCTCTTGCCACTTCGGTTTTGGTACCGAAATTCATACCACCACTCTTTACATTCGGGCAGGAGATGTTCAGTTCCAGAATGTCCAGATCTACCCCGTTTAGCTTTTCCATTCCCGTTAGATAATCTTCAATGGAGTGACCGCCCAGATTCACAATATTTACCAGATTCTTCTGATTGATCCAGTCCAGATCTTTTTCAATGAACGCATCTACCCCCGGATTTTCCAGCCCAACACTGTTCATAATACCGCTTGGAGTCTCCCAGATACGGATTCCGTCATTTCCACCATGGGGATGTTCCAACAGTCCCTTGGAACATAAGCCACCCAGGCGTTCGATATCAAAGTATTCATTCAATTCTCTTCCGAATCCACAGGTTCCGGAAGCAAGTACCACCGGATTCTTAAATTCCACTCCGGCAAAAGTTGTCTTCAGTCTGTTACTCATTTCCAAATACCTCGCTTCCCAGGAATACTGGTCCGTCCTTGCAGACCTTCTTGTTACCGCCGGATGTCTTACAGGTACATACCAGGCAGGCTCCAATACCACATGCCATACGGTTCTCCATCGATACATACAGAGGAGCAGTTGCTCCCACTTTCTGGCATTTGTCATATAATACTTTCATCATGATGCCAGGGCCACAGGTACAGATGGCATCGTATTCGCATGGATTGATGTCATCCGTTACAAAGCCTCCCACATTCACTATTACCTGGTCTGCCACTTTCTTATACTCATCAATCAGAATCGGTTCACCGGAAAATCCCAGATATACATCCACCTGTGTCTCCGGATCTGCTGCTTTGTAGGTCTTTGCAGCCAGAAACAACGGTGCAATTCCCACGCCACCGCCTACCAGAGCAATCTTTTTCTTGCCGGTCAGCTCCGGGAAACCGTTCCCATGAGGTCCATCAAGGGTAATCTCTTCTCCTGCTTTCAGTTCAGACAGCATCTTTGTTCCTTTTCCGATTACCTTATATAAGAAGCTTACCGTCTGTCCGTCTGCATCAAACACACTGATCGGTCTGGACAGTACCGGATAGGTATCCCATGCCCGAAGCATATAGAACTGTCCCATACGTGCTTTATTTTCCTGTTCTACTGTCATCAGGTAAAAATCCTGATCTACTTTTTCATTACTGCGTATCTTTCCCATTTTATGATTTCTCCCGTCTGTTATCTTTCAAAAATCACCTTACCACCACAGATGGTGTACTGCACCTGACCGGTCAGTTCCATGCCGATGAATGGTGAATTGGATGCCTTAGAATAAAACTGCTCTTCTACTACCCATTTTTTCTCCGGATCAAAGAGCACCAGATCTGCCGGACCACCCTCTGTCAGCCGTCCTGCATTCAAATGATACAACATAGCAGGATTGATGGTCATCTTTTCCAGCAGATCCATCAGCTCCAGTTCGCCGGTCTTCACCAGATTCGTAATTCCCAGAGCGAGAGAGGTCTCCAGTCCAATCATACCACTTGGGGCATCTTTGAGATCTTTTGCTTTCTCCTCCCTGCTGTGAGGTGCATGGTCTGTGGCAATAATATTCAGCGTACCATCTTTCAGACCTTCTATAATGGCCTGTCGGTCAGCTTCTGTACGAAGAGGCGGATTGACTCTGGCCAGTGATCCTTTTTCCAACACCAGATCCTCTGTTGCAGAAAAATGTTGTGGTGTCACCTCCCCGTAGATCCGACCGCCCTTTTTCCAGCACTGGCGCACTGCCTCTACAGCCTCTGCACTGCTGATATGCTGAATCACCGTCCTGGCTCTGGTCTGAAGTGCCAGTTCACAGTCCCTGCGTACCATCTCATATTCTGATCTGGCAGGTGCACCGCCATAATGAAGTTTCTCAGAGACTTTTCCCTGATTCACTCCAGGGGATACTATCAACTCTGGATCTTCCTCATGAAGGCTGATCGGCACATCCAGTGCTGCCGCCATCTCCATGGCTGCCTTCACCGTCCCGGCATCCTTAATTGGGATTCCATCATCGGTAAATCCAATGGCTCCTGCCTGAAGCAGTGCCTGAAAATCTGTCAGATTCTTTCCATCAAAGGACTTTGTCACTGCTGCCGTAGTATAGACATGAATATTGGTCTTTTTTCCTTTTTCCACTACATACGATACGGTGTCCACGTTATCTCCTACCGGCTTTGTATTGGCCATGCAGACTACCGAAGTAAAACCTCCTGCTGCCGCAGCATGAGCACCGGTATAAATATCTTCCTTATAAGTAAGTCCCGGATCCCGAAAGTGTACATGGGTATCCACCAGCCCAGGTGCAGCCACCAGCCCACTGCCATCCAGAATCTGATCTTCTTTTCCTGCTTCCACGCTGCCGATCGTCTTAATCTTTCCATTCTCTATGCTGATATCCCCGGTCATATCGGTTGCCGATGCCGGATCCAGAATTCTTACATTTTTTATAATTAACATCTGTATACTCCTTCATGTTTTACTGACCTCAGTTTCAGCAGCCATCTGGTGAATGTCTAATTCAGATGGAACTCCCCGTTATTCTTGGACTTAATACTCATATTCAGGGTACAGTCTGCCATATGCTCATAATTCACATCCAGCACATAGCGCACCTCTATATCCATATTCTCTTCTCCATTTGTCACATCAATATTGGTGGCAGAAATGCCAACCAGCAGATTGCCAAACGGGGTCTCATAACAGGTCATATTCTTTTTATCTTTTTCAAATACCATATGCACATTGGTCAGTCCCTTTTTGGTGACCTCCATGCCGTTCTCATCCAGTTTAATCAGGTTCTGAATCGTGCCTTCCATACCTTCTACCACTTCTTCATAGGTGATATAGTGCTTATTGCCTTTCTTCAGATACTTTCCACTGGTCACAATCTCTACTTCATCCTGATCTTCCGGCATCATCTGCATGCCTTTGATCGTTACCAGAACTTCTTCTGTCATAGGTTTTCCTTTCGTATCTGTTCAGTTCCTTCACCGTGGGTTCTGAACAGTTGCATTCTCTTTAATACGCTTCTATGTTAATCTTCTTCGCACGATCAATATCGATCGGCAGAATCGCATTGGCAAAATCCCGGAAGCTTTCTGCCGCATCACTGACGTAAAATTCATATGGATTCTCACCCTGCGGCTTCGTATCACTGGCAATTCCATGTTCCTGCAGCAGTTCTTTCAGCTGCAGTGCCGTCTCATACGCTGGATTCACCAGTGTTACCTGATCCCCCATAATGTCTCCGATCAGAGATCGAAGAAGTGGATAATGGGTGCATCCAAGAATCAGTGTATCAATATCCTTATCTTTTAATTCTTCCAGGTAACGGGCCGCCACCTCTCTGGTTACCGGATCCTTACGCCATCCTTCTTCTACCAGTGGCACAAATAACGGACAGGCCTTGCCGATCACCTCAGCCTCCGGACGGATCTGATGAATAAAATCTGCATACAGACCGCTGGAAATCGTTGCCTTTGTGGCAATGACTCCGATTCGATTATTCCTCGTAGTCTTGCAGGCTACCTTTGCACCAGGCTTCACCACACCGATAATCGGTATATCTACCTCTTTCTGTATCGTCTCCAGTGCCAGTGCACTGGCTGTATTACAGGCAATCACCAGTGCCTTTACATCTCTGGTCTGCAGAAAATGCAAAATCTGTCTGGAAAACCTGATAATGGTTTCTTTTGATTTATTTCCATATGGAAGTCTGGCCGTATCTCCAAAGTAGATGATTCTTTCATCTGGGATATTACGCATGATCTCCCGTACAACCGTCAGACCTCCAATACCAGAATCAAACACTCCGATTGCCTTATCTTTTTCCATTGCTAACATGGTTACTTTCCCCTTATCTATTTTAAATCCCATATTCATTTTGAGTATACTGCACGCCCTCATAAAATTCAACCACAGGACTGCAGTTCAGAATATGACAGGTTCCTTCTCAACAAATGCAAAGGAAACCCCCTTTTCCTCTTCCCATCCGGCTCTTCCGCTGGTCGCCTCCGTCACCGCCTCATGGAGCTCTGTGACTGTGGATTCTTCCACCAGAAGTTCCAGCTTTACCACATCCGTATACTGGGAATCTACAATCGGAATTCCCCGCTGTCCCAGCAGATACTGCAGCTTGCCAACTCCGTTATAATCCGTCTGAATCGTGATCCGGCTCCCCTTTGTCTTCTCAATGATCGTACTGGCTTCCAGTCCTAGCTGCACACTTCTGGAATAAGCCCGTACCAGTCCTCCGGTTCCCAGCAAAATTCCTCCGAAATACCTGGTCACTACAACAGCTACATTATGCACATCTTCTCCCAGCAGTACATCCAGCATCGGTCGTCCGGCTGTCCCCTGCGGCTCCCCGTCATCACTGCACCTTTGGATCTCCTGTCGCTCCCCGATCACGAAGGCAAAACAGTTATGTCTGGCATTCCAGTATTTCTTTTTTATGGCAGCAATGAATTCCAATGCTTCTTCTTCTGAATCCACAGGCTTCACAGTCGCAATAAAGCGGGATTTTTTCTCAATCAGTTCCTCTTCCCCACCATCAAATACAATCTTTATTCCCATATATACTCCTACATTTGTATCTTGTTCCCATCTGTTTTGTGAACAATCATTTTATTTTAACACATTTTTTCCGGTTCGAACAGACCTGCTCTTTTTTTTATCCGCATATTTTGTTATACTATAGGATATATTACTATTCACAGACACGAAAGCAGGTTATTTACCATATGAGATACGGAAGACAGGATATTCAAAAGAAAAAGCGGAATATGACAGCGGAAAAGATCGAACAGAAAGCCGGTATGACTCTCGCCCGCCTGATGATTCTTGCAGCCGTTACGCTTCTGGTTGGGCTGATCTGTGGTGGCTATGGCATCATGCAGGGCCTGATCAAAAGTGCACCAGATATTACAGATCTAAGCACCGCGCCGGTGGAAGCAGCCACTTATATTTATGATACAGACGGCCATCAGCTGCAGAAGCTGACTGCCCCTACTTCCAACCGTACTCCGGTCTCTATCAGCCAGGTGCCGGAGAATCTGCAGCATGCCGTAGTTGCCATTGAGGATGAACGTTTCTATGAGCATAATGGAATCGATGTCCGGGGCATTCTCCGGGCTTTTGTCGTAGGAGTCACAGGGGGAAGTTTTTCTGAGGGTGCCAGCACCATTACCCAGCAGCTTCTGAAAAACAGTGTCTTTACCGACTGGGTCAGTGAATCTTCTCTGATCGAGAGTTTTAAACGGAAGTTTCAGGAACAGTATCTGGCACTGGAACTGGAAAAAAATATGGAAAAAACAGCTTCCAAGTCAGAAGTGAAACAGAAGATCCTGGAAGATTACCTGAATACCATTAATCTGGGTGCCGGCACTTACGGGGTACAGGCTGCGGCCAAACGCTATTTTAATAAAGATGTATCCGAGCTGACACTGTCGGAAAGTACGGTGATTGCCGGTATCACTCAGAATCCTACCGGATACAATCCCATCACTAATCCGGAAGCAAATGCCAGACGACGGGAAAAAGTTCTAAATGCCATGCTGGAACAGGGCTACATTACAGATGCTGATTATCAGGCAGCACTGGCCGATGATGTCTACTCCCGGATCCAGGAAGCTTCTTCTGAAACAGAAGATAACGGCGTCTACTCTTATTATACAGATGCCATGATCGAACAGATTCTGGAAGACCTGATGAAGGAAAAAGGGTATTCCAGTACCCAGGCTTACCGTGCACTTTATTCTGGCGGTCTTCGTATCTATAGTGTGCAGGACGCCGCAATTCAGCAAATCTGTGATGAAGAATTTGCCAACAGTGCCAACTATCCGACCGAGACCCTGATCGGTCTGGATTATGCGCTGAGTATTCAGAATGCTTCCGGTGAAACGATTCATTATGGCAGCAACGATGTACAGAACTATTTTGAACAGCAGGACGATTCTTTCAATATGATGTTTTACGATGAAGATACTGCCCGTTCTTATGCCGAACAGTTCAAATCTGCTATGACAGCCGAAGGAGACACCGTTCTTGGTGAACGAATCTCACTGGTTCCACAGCCGCAGGCTTCTGTCGTCATCATTGATCAGTCTACCGGCTATGTAAAGGCTATTGTAGGCGGACGTGGTTCCAAGGACGCCAGTCTGACTCTGAATCGTGCTACCGCCACCAGACGACAGCCAGGGTCTACTTTCAAGCCAATTGCCGTCTATGCCCCGGCTATTGAACATAATGGAAAAACACTTGCTTCTGTATATGACAATGCTCCGTATCAGTATGAATCTGGTGCGGAGCTGAAGAACTGGGACAGTGATTATGGATACAGTGGTCTTGAGACCATTCATACTGCACTGATGAAGTCGATTAATGTGGTAGCCGTCAAAGTACTGACGGAGATTACTCCACAGGTCGGTCTGGATTATCTGGAACAGCTTGGCATCACCACCCTATATGATAACGATACCGACGCGGATGGTAATGTGCTCACCGATGCCTATCAGCCACTGGCTCTTGGCGGCATCACCGATGGGGTGGTGAACCTGGAACTGACTGCTGCTTACGCTGCACTTGCCAATGGTGGCAGCTATATCAAACCAAAGTTCTATTCCCGTATTGAAGACAGCAATGGCAATGTGATTTTGGACAACACCTGCTCTGCCACTCAGGTATTCCAGCCAACGACCGCTTACCTGCTGACCAAGGCCATGGAAGATGTCGTACAAAATCCTCTTGGTACTGCATATCAGACTATCAGCCTGGGAGATATGCCGGTTGCCGGGAAAACCGGAACCACAGACTCCTCCAAGGATATCTGGTTTGAAGGTTATACTCCATATTATACCTGTGGTGTCTGGGGCGGCTATGATAACAACGAAGCGCTTCCAGACACTGATAAGAGCTACAGCAGATATGCCAAGGTTTTATGGAATGCCATTATGACTCGCATTCATGCAGAGCTTCCGGTGGCAGATTTCACTCAGCCAGAAGGCATTACCACCGCACAGATCTGCAAGAAATCCGGTAAGCTGGCTGTCAGCGGCCTGTGTGATGCTGATCCGAGAGGCTCCCAGATTATGACCGAGTATTTCACTGTTAATACAGTTCCAACGGATACCTGTGATGTTCATGTTTCTGCAAAGATCTGCAACCAGACAGGACTTCTGGCTTCTGCTACCTGCCCATCGACTACCACAAAGATCTTTGTCAAACGTCCAGATGGCAGTACCGGAACCACCGATGATTCCAATTACACTGCACCGACTGAAGTATGCCCTGGTCACGGATCCGGCGTTAAGATTGAAGGAAGCAGTGAAGCTCAGAGTGAAACACAGAACAATTCCTCTCAGGATGGCATCATCGATATCGGAAACGCTGGGAATCAAACCGGAGGCACAACAGATTCCTCCGGAAGTTCCTCCAACCCGGTAGAAAATGGTGCAGCCAGTGGCGGCAATTCCTTTGAGGACATTCCATCGGATGACTATTATGACGATGGAATTATAAGAATCTACTAGCCATTGGGGACGGAGTCTTGCTTTCTTTAAGACTTGATCGACATCTAAAATAAGCCAAAAACCCGGCAGAGAAGAAAATGTAGTATGCTCACTCCACATCTTTCTTCCCTGCCGGGTTTTCTTTGTCACTTATTCATTTTACAAAGAACCAGAAAACACCGTCCCAATGGTCTACAGCAGCATCTTTGCTGCGCCATAGATTCCTGCGTCATTTCCAAGCTTGGCCAGTGCAAATCCTGCCTGCTTACAGGTCATGAATGCATACTGTGCATAGTATTTCTTAATGTAATCCAGTATTACCTGTCCGGCTTTGGATACCCCGCCGCCAATCACAAAGACTTCCGGATCAGCCACACAGGCAACAGAGGCCAGTGCTGTTCCGAGATATTTGCCAAATTCTTCTGCGACTTCTTTTGCCAGTTCATCTCCTGCTTTTACTGCATCAAATACCGTCTTGGCATTTACTTCGCCACCTCGCAGCATGGATGGTCTATCGTCTTTTTTCAGTTTGCGATTTGCCAGATAGGTGATTCCGGTAGCGCTGGTTACCTGTTCCAGACATCCATGATTGCCACAGTTACAGTTGCGTTCCACATCATCCGTCACATGAATATGACCGATCTCTCCGCCTGCTCCATGAGCTCCGGTTACGATTTTTCCATTATTGATGATACCACCGCCGACACCGGTTCCCAGTGTTACCATAACAATACTCTGGCATCCGGCACCACCGCCCTTCCACATTTCTCCAAGCGCTGCTACATTGGCATCATTACCGGCTTTTACCCTTAATCCGGTCATTTTTTCCATGTCACCGGCCAGATTCACATACCCCCAGTGCAGATTCACGGCACCTGGTACTTCGCCCTGTTCATTTACCGGTCCTGGTACACCGATTCCGATTCCTGCGATCTCTTCTTTCGCCAGTCCCTTTTCCTGAATCTTCTTCAAAACAGTATCTGCCACATCAGGCAAAATCGCTGCTCCATTATTCTCGGTTCTGGTTGGAATCTCCCATTTTTCCAGCAGTTCTCCCTTCACAGTAAATAACCCACATTTTACAGTCGTTCCCCCGATGTCAATTCCAAATACATATTTTTCCATTATGTAAAAGCCTCCCGTTTTTAGTTTTCTCTTCTCTTTACCAGATTCTGCTGCACTCTGTTGTACAATTCCTGTGCTGCATTATATCCCATCTTTTTCTGTCTGTGGTTGACCGCTGCGGTCTCAACAATAATGGCAAGATTTCGTCCCGGACGAATCGGAATGGAATGGCATACAACTCGATTTCCCAGGAATTCGGTATATTCCTCTTCCAGCCCCAGTCGATCATATTCTTTATCCCGATCCCACTCTTCCAGCTTGATCACCATGTCGATCGTCTGGTTATCTTTTACACTCTCCACACCATACAATGTCTTGACATCAATGATACCAATTCCACGCAGTTCAATAAAATGCCTGGTAATATCCGGTGCTGTTCCCACCAGAGATACATCGCTGATCTTACGGATCTCTACCACATCATCCGATACCAGACGGTGTCCACGCTTGATCAGTTCCAGGGCAGCCTCACTTTTGCCGATACCGCTCTCCCCCATGATCAGCACGCCTTCGCCAAATACATCCACCAGTACTCCGTGAATAGATATACACGGTGCCAGTTCTTCATTCATCCAGCGAATGATCTCCGCCATGAAATTAGAAGTGGCTTTTTCTGTCCAGAATACCGGCACTCCATAGATATTGCACAGATTCAGCAATTCCGTATCCGGCTCTGTCTTGGAAGTAAATATAATACACGGTATCTTGAACGATACAAACTTCTCATAAATGGGAAGTTTTTGCTCCATTGGAATTCCCAGCAGATAGGTATACTCCACATATCCTACGATCTGTACACGCTCATAAGCGAAATGATCAAAATATCCTGTCAGCTGAAGTGCCGGACGATTAATATCCGGAACATGTACTTTTATCTGAGAAATGTCGATCTCCGGAGTCACATTCTTCAGATTCATCTGTTGTACCATTTTTGTCAGCGGAATACAGCTTGCCATTTGATTTCTCCTTACTTCATTACATACTTTCCATTTTTCAGATCTCATTTTTGTGCGATCTGACTATAGTTTTAGTATAACACATCCCTATTTTAACATCAATGAAAGAAATCATATACTTTCTCCGCTGCTGCCCTGTTCATGGATTCTGTCTGTTCCAGTTCCTCCAGCGAGGCATCCCGTATTGCTTCCAGGGACTTGAATTTTCGCATCAGTGCCTTTCGTCTGGTTTCTCCGATGCCTTCGATATCATCCAGCACAGAATGTACCTGCTGTTTTCCTCTCAAAGAGCGATGATATTCAATGGCAAACCGATGCGCCTCATCCTGGATTCTGGTAATCAGATGAAATCCCTCCGATCTGGTGTCAATCGGAATCTCTTCATTCTGATAATACAAGCCACGGGTTCTGTGGTGATCATCTTTGACCATACCACATACAGGAATCGCCAGCCCCAGTTCGTCCAGCACCCGAAGTGCCACATTTACCTGACCCTTTCCACCATCCATCATGATCAGGTCCGGGAAACGGCTGAATTTGCCATAGGCTTCTTTTCCTTCCTGCTGTTCTGCCATACCATGGGTAAATCTCCGGCGTAATACTTCTTCCATGCTGGCATAATCATCTGGTCCCTTAACTGTTTTTATCTTAAACTTTCGATAGTCACTCTGTTTCGGCTTGCCTTTCTCGTAGACAATCATGGAGCCTACCGATTCAAAACCACTGATATTAGAAATATCAAATGCTTCTACCCGCATCAGATGCTCCAGTCCCAGCCAGTTTCCGATCTCTTTTAATGCTCCAATTGTACGGCTCTCTTCCCGCTTGATTTTTTCGCTGTCCTGAATGAGCACCATACGGGCATTTTTCTCTGCCAGTTCCACCAGTTTTTCCTTTGTACCTCTCTGTGGAACACAAATATGAACCTTTCCGTTTCGTTTTGTGCTAAGCCACTGCTCAAGTACTTCCCGGTCTTCGATTTCTTCCTGCAGCATAATCTCTTTCGGAATAAACGGTGTACCGGAGTAAAACTGCTTCAGAAAGCTATTGATGATTGTACTCCGGTTGTCATGAGGTGCCACCTGCAGATAAAAATGTTCCCTCCCGATGAGACGTCCATCGCGGACAAAAAATACCTGTACCACTGCTTCTTTTCTATCAGTGGATACCGCAATGACATCCTTATCTTCTCCATCACTGGCCGTAATCTTCTGCTTCTGAGCCACCTGCTTCACACTGTTTAACAAATCCCGCAGTTCAATAGCCCGTTCAAAATCCAGTGCTTCTGAAGCTTCCATCATCTGTTTCTCCAGCATCTGCAAAATAGGCTTATAATTGCCATTCAGAAACTCCAGTGCCTGATCTACCTGTTCGCGGTACGCTTCCCTGCTGATATATCCCTGGCATGGCGCATCACACTGTTTAATGTGATAGTTCAGACATGGCCGTTCCAGCCCGATATCACGTGGCAGATTCCGATTACATACCCGCAGGCGAAACAGCTTATTCATCAGTTCAATGGTATCTTTGACTGCTCCTGCACTGGTATATGGTCCAAAATACCTGGACTTATCTTTTTTCATGGTTCTGGAAAAAAGAATGCGCGGGAACTCTTCGCCTACTGTTACTTTAATATAAGGATAAGTTTTATCATCCTTCAGCATAGTATTATATTTCGGCCTGTGTTCTTTGATCAGATTGCATTCCAGCACCAGAGCCTCCAGCTCAGAGTCCGTAACAATATATTCAAACCTGCATATTCTGGTCACCATCTGTTCAATCTTTGGTCCTTTATTTCGGCTGCTTTGAAAATACTGCCGGACACGGTTTTTCAGACTGATCGCTTTTCCCACATAGATAATGGCATCTTTTTCATCATGCATAATATAAACTCCCGGCTTAGCCGGGAGTTTTTTTAATTCTTCCTGAATATCAAACATCTCTGTCTCCACATTCATTCCTTATTTATTCGTACATACACCCTTTTTATCGAAGGTATAGTTCTTACCCTTAATGGTCTTCTTGCAATTCAGATACGGGGTACCGTTCTTATCCAGATAATACCATTTGTTATTATACTTCAGCCAGTAATTCGTTAAGAGACGACCGTTGGTCTTGCTGAAATAATAACGCTTCTTCTGAATGGTCACCCATTTCTTTTTCATTACTCCTTTACCGGTAAAGTAGTACTTATACTTTCCGATCTTCTGAAGACCAGTCTTTGCTGCCCCGGTCTTTTTATCAAAGTAGTACTTCTGGCTGTTGATCGTCTTCCATCCCAGGGAAAGCTTTCCTTTGGCTGATGCATAGTAATAATGGTTCGCATATTTAACCAGACCTTTCATGGTCTTACCGTTCTGATCATAGAGATAGAGACTTTTTCCCTGTTTTACCACACCTTGCTTTTCTTCCGTATTACCAGTATATGCATTGTTGTTATTATTATTCTTGTTGTCAGAACTTCCTTTTTTGCTTAAGCCGTAGTATTTGGCAATTCCAGCTGCATCCGCCACACCCAGCTTCTTAATCTGTGCATCGGAATTGATATACTTCTTGCAGTCATTCTTATTGTTTACAAAGCAATGCTCCACAATAAAACTTGGAATCTTGGTATTAATCGTACTCTTGGACATTCCCCAGCTGGCTGCCTGGGCTGCTGAATAGTTACTCTTCTGTCCAAATACAATAATTCCCAGTTCATCATCGATCCAGTAACCGTTATTCTTCAATCCCACCTGGCTGTTCAGTTCTTTCAGAATGGTGCTGGCCAGCGCCCTTGCTTCTTTTGCGGTTTCACTCTTGCTGTCCGGATATTTGCTTCTGGATGGTACACAGCAATATGCACCGGTACTGGAAGACTGGGCATCCGCTCCTGTTGAATTGATATGTAAGCTGACCAGTGCATCTGCGTTTCTCTTTTTTGCAATATTCAGTCTGGTCTCTCGATCCTGACTGGACTGTGTTACACTGGTTCTGGTCATATAGACCGTTACTCCCTCATAAGTCTCCAGTTCTGCCTTACAGTAATTAGCAATCTTCTGATTAATCACTTCTTCTTTATAGGTCTTCCCATTCCAGCTGCGGGTAGCTCCTGCTTCACTTCCTCCATGTCCCGGATCCAATACAATCACTACATTGGCCTGTGCCTTTGCCTGTGGCATCACACACCATGTGCACACCAGAAACAGCAGAGCCAGTCCAATCTTTTTTTTCCACTCTCTCATTTTCTTTTTCCTTTCCTATCACCATAAAGCAAAAAGAGGCTGCCCATACAGCCTCTTCTATACCTTCTTATCTTCTCTTTAAGAAATCCGGAATCTGGATATCTCTTTCCTGTACTTTGCTCTCCGGTGCTTTTAATCTTCCGGTGCTGCTCTGCATAGACGGCATGGATGTATTCAGATTTGGCATCTTCATAGACTGCATAGATGCAGTCGGCTGACTGAATTCTGGTACAATTCTCTTATTCGCCGTTGTCTTTGTAGTCTTCTTCGGCTCTTCCAGAGTCATATCTGTCAATCCTGTGGCAATAACAGTAATCGTAGCTTCATCGGCATATGTATCATCATACATAGCACCGAAGATAATGTTGGCATTCTCACCGGCCATCTCCTGTACATAGCTGGCTGCATCATTCGCATCCATCAGGGAGATATCACCTGAAATATTAATAATTACATGGGAAGCACCTTCAATAGTAGTCTCCAGCAGTGGGCTGGCAACTGCCTGTTTTACAGCCTCAAGTGCCTTGTCATCACCCTTGGCCTGTCCGATACCGATATGGGCAATTCCTTTATCTGTCATAACTGTCTGTACATCTGCGAAATCCAGATTGATCAGTGCCGGCAGATTGATCAGATCTGTGATGCCCTGTACTGCCTGCTGAAGCACTTCATCTGCCTTCTTCAGGGCTTCCGGCATAGTCGTACGTCTGTCCACGATCTCCAGAAGCTTGTCATTCGGAATGACAATCAGTGTATCAACATTGTCTTTTAACTTTTCGATACCTGCAATGGCGTTATTCATACGGGTCTTTGCTTCAAAGCGGAAAGGCTTTGTTACCACACCTACGGTAAGAATCCCCATCTCTTTTGCAATCCCTGCTACGACTGGTGCTGCACCTGTACCGGTTCCACCACCCATACCACAGGTAACAAACACCATATCTGCACCCTGGATTGCTTCTTTGATCTCTTCTGCGCTCTCCTCAGCTGCCTGCTGGCCAACCTGAGGCTTTGCTCCGGCACCCAGACCTTTGGTTACCTTCTCACCAATCTGAATCGTGTGAGGTGCTCTGCAAAGATCCAATGCCTGTTTATCTGTATTTATTCCGATGAATTCTACACCGGCAATTGTCTCGTCTACCATTCTGTTCACAGCATTATTACCTGCACCGCCTACGCCGATGACGATAATCTTGGCAGCTGCTTCAGCTTCATTTGACATAATTTCTAACAAGGTACTTCCTCCTTCTGTCCTTCTGTCCGACGACAGTATTTTCCACTATTTCTTCTATCATATAGTTTTTTTTTTCATTAATCAAGTATTTTTTTTATTAATTCAGGATATAAGCTCCTGTATACGGGTCAATATATCCATATCCATCTGAAATAATCTCCCCATCATCTCCCAGATACATCTGCTCCATATTATTTGTAACATTTCCACTGGCATCCGTATAGGTATCGTTTCCACTGGCATCCGTAGAAAATGTTCCACTGTCTTCGCTGTATCCGCTTTTTTCGCTTTCTTCCGTACTTTCTTCTCCATCTGCATCGGTGGAAGCTTCATCCGTATTTTCCTCGCTGGTGCCCTCTGGCTGATTGACATTCATCAGCAGTTCCTCTTCGCCCTTCTCACCCTTCTTAAAGGTGATGGTTGTAGTTCCTGCCGTATAGTTCTCCATATGAAGCGTTCCGGATAATTCTTCCATCTGTGGCATCAGAGCCTGCAGGTTAGAAAGTTTTTCTTCCATATAAGAATTATCTCCAAGCATGACTCTGTTATTCGCAAAATATAGAATCAGCTGCTGTTTGTCATCATAATGAATCTCTTTTGGCACAATTCCATTCTGGCAGAGAATCTCCTGAATCATCTGTGCCTCTGAGATAATATCATCCAGGAAATCTTCATCTTCTACCGGAATCTTTTCTGATATCTTCGGTTCACTGATGGCAATACCGGAATAAGCCGGGATGCCTTCCCTGGTCTCCTGGGAAATCTCCACTACTACTCCGTCTTTATCAAAATATACCATAGAACCTGAATACATCAGATATCCCACAATGCTCTTTTCATATACTTTAATCTGCACATGAAAGGGATTGATCATGGTAACATCCACTGCACTTAAAAAAGTCAGATTCTCTGCCGCATCTGGCTGGCTGTACTTCCAGGTCAGATACAGCGAATTCTCACTTAACGAATCCGACATCACCATTTTCTGGATCTCATCCGCAGAATAATATTCATTTCCAATCACATCCACCTGTCGGATATGAAACAGGCCGAATACTACAAACAGTCCAATCACAATGATGCTTACCAGAATCATGGACATGATGTATATTGGTTTGTTTGCTTTTTTCTTCTGTAGCTGCATCGTCTTTTACTCCTTCTTTCAGTCAGGCACTTTATCCGCCAAATCTGCGGATCTCTCCTCCCAGTTCTCTCAGATCCTTGTCAATATGTTCGTATCCTCTTCTGATATAATCATCCGGTTCAATCTCACTGACCCCCTCAGCTGCCAGTGCCGCCAGTACAAGTGCTGCACCGCCACGCAGTTCACGGGACTTCAGGTTTGCTGCATTCAGTCTGCGAACGCCCCGTATATATGCTTCATTCTGACAAATCTCAATCTCTGCCCCCAGTTTTTTCAATTCCTTTGCGATTACAAACCGATCTTCAAACAGATTCTCCCTGATATAGCATTTCATATCAGGAATTGCCGTCACTGCTGCCATCAGCTGTGATTGAAGATCTGTCGGGAATCCAGGATAAGGTGCTGTTTCAACCTGAAGCATCTGCGGTCTGCTCTGTCGGCAGTCTATCGAAAGCGCCCAGCCTGTTTCTTCTTCTTTTGCTGATAATCGGACACCTGTCTGCCGCATCAGATCCAGAAGTGCGTCCATGTGATCCAGAGGAACCTTGTGCAGACAGATCTGCCCTCTGGTGGCTGCTGCCGCCAGCAGATAAGTTCCGGCTACAATCCGGTCAGGCATCAGGGTATATTCACTGTCTCTTAAGCACTGTACTCCGGTTATCCGGATGTTCTCTTCTGCCAGATGAATCTGCGCACCTTTTTCCTGCAGAAAACGGCACAATTCTCCAATCTCTGGTTCTCTGGCAGCCGACTTTAATTCTGTTATTCCATCCGCCAATGTTGCAGCCAGTATCCCATTCTCGGTAGCTCCTACGCTTGGGAATCCCATGGAAATCTGTGTTCCCTTCAGCTTCTTTCTCCTCAGTATCATCCGGTTATCCTGGCATATCACATCTGCTCCCAATGCTCTCATCACATCCAGATGATAATTCACAGGTCTCTTTCCTATGACACAGCCACCCGGAAACGGAAGAATCACTTCTCCCATTCTTCCAAGAAGACTTCCCATCAGTAACACAGACCCACGCATTCGTGCTGTCAGTTCTGCATCCGGTTCTGTCTTGCGAATGACACTGGCATCAATATACATCGTATGATTTCTGAATTCAGTCTGACATCCCAGATCTTCCAGCAGCAGCCTCATACATGATACATCCGCAATATCCGGGCAGTTGTGAAGTACTGTCGTTCCTTTATGAAGTACTGCTGCTGCCATCAACGGCAATGCTGCATTTTTTGCTCCCTGTATGGCAGTCTCTCCGACAAGCGGCTTTCCTCCGGATACCTGAATTCTGCCCATTCTATGCCTCCTGTATACGGAGTGCTATAGATTATTATATGCATTTTTAATCATTCTGCCACCGGCTTACGGACAGAGCAAGCCCCATTTCTGCCAGCAGAAACAGCGAGGATGTTCCGCCATAACTGATAAAGGGCAGTGTAATTCCTGTATTCGGTATGGTGTTCGTCACTACCGCCACATTCAAAATGACCTGTATGGCAATGTGTGCCATAATCCCTGCTGCCAGGAATGCCCCCAGTCTGTCTCTCGCATGTGTGGCAATCACCATAAAACGCCACAGAAGAATGCCAAATAAGACCAGCAGAAGCATCGCACCTATCCATCCAGTCTCCTCACAGATAATGGAAAAAATCATATCATTCTGTGCTTCTGGTACAAACCCCAGCTTCTGAACTCCATTTCCGAATCCGACTCCAAACAGCCCTCCGGATCCTATGGCATAAAGTCCCTGGATCGTTTGAAACCCTTTTTCATGAGCCTCTGGATTTTTCCAGATAGCCAGGCGCTCCAGCCTGTACTGTTCCATCATCAGAAATATGGTAACCACTCCCGTACCAGCCAGGCCAATCCAAAGGAACTGTGCATACCCTGGTCTGGATACAAAAGCCAGGATCACTGCAATTCCCAGGATAATGATCGCTGTACTCAGATTATTTGTTCCTACCAGCGCCACAATCGGGAGCACCAGTACGATACACCCGATCAGAGAACCCAGTCCGTTTCCCACTTTTTCTTTTTTACTGATCAGATGAGACAGGAACAAAATCACTGCCGGTTTGGCAAATTCCGAAGGCTGAAAGGACAGTGGTCCTATGGACAGCCAGCGTCTGGAACCATTGTAGGCATCTCCCACCAGCAGCACTGCACCGGATAAAATCCAGGAACCTATATAGGCAGCCGGGGCAAATCGTGCGATCCGATGGTAGTCGATCCTGGAGATCATTGTCATCGCAGCCATTCCAAGCACCGCTGCAAACAACTGTTTTTTCAGATAATAACCCTCATCTGTAAATCGCACCTGTCCGTTATAGGCACTGGCACTGTACAATATCAGCAGTCCCGTGATTTCCAGCACCAGGACGGCTGTCAGAAGCATGCGATCCTGCTTTCCAGCTTTTACGGCTACCACTTCCCTGTTTTAATCTTTATTTTTCAACTGATACACCAGTTCCTTGAATCTCTTTCCCCTCACTTCATAGTTCGGGAACATCCCCCAGCTTGCACATGCCGGGGAAAGCAGTACCGCATCTCCCGGGTTGGCATGTTCTGCGCAAAATGCAACAGCTTCTTCCAGTGATTCTGTCATAATCACATGTTCGAACCCACACCTTCCTGCAGCCTCTGCGATCTTTTCTTTTGTCTGTCCCAGAAGAACCAGGTATCTTACCTTTCCGTCAAAGGCATTAATCCATTCTTCATACGAAGAATTCTTATCATATCCGCCACCTATCAGCAACGTTGGCCGATCCATTGCCTGAATACCTTTAATTGCTGCATCTGGGTTCGTTCCTTTGGAGTCATTATAATAAACGACACCATTTACTTCGGTCACATATTCAATACGGTGCTCTACCGCCTTGAACCGTACCAGTACGTAACGGATATCTTCCAGACTGATGCCGTAGGCCAGGGCCATAGCTACTGCCGCGCAGACATTCTCATAATTATGTCTTCCCGGCAGATTCAGTTCCTTCACACTGCAGATGGTCATGGTACTGGAACCATCGTTGTATTCGATCATCTCTCCGTTCAGGTAAATACCCTTTTCTAATGTACGCAGGCTGCTGAAAAATATAACCTGACACTTCAGTGTTTTTCCAAATTCCCGCAGAACTTCATCTTCATAGTTCAGTACACAGGTATCTTCTTCCGTCTGATTCTTTGTAATCAGTTCTTTTACCCGGATATATTCTTCCATAGTATGATGACGGTTCAGATGATCCGGTGTAATATTCAGAATGGCACTCACCCTTGGCCGGAACTGTTCAATCGTCTCCAGCTGGAAACTGCTGATCTCAGCCACTGTAACGGAGCTCTCTTTTGTCTCTTCTACGATCTGCGTATATGGGATTCCGATATTTCCCACAATAAATGCAGATTCTTTTGCATGCTGCATAATTGCCCCCAGAAGGCTGGTGGTCGTAGTCTTTCCGTTCGTTCCGGTGATCGCCAGCACATCGCCCCTGCTGCATTCATAGGCCAGTTCAATCTCACCCCAGATCTTTAATCCAGCCTTTCTCAGGCGATTTACCAGCGGAAGATCCGTCGGTACACCAGGGCTTAACACGACCAGATCCAGACTCCGGATCTGATCGTCTGTCAGATCCCCTAAAAGGATCTCTGCCTTGCTTCCTTCCGGCAGCTTTGCCCGGATTACCTGTTCTTCTAATTCGGCATTTCCGTCAAATAATACCGGATGTGCACCTTTGTCTTCCAGCAGACCTGCTGCTGCGATTCCACTGATACCGGTGCCGAATACCAGTACATTTTTATTCTGCAAATTCATATTCATCCTCCAAATAGCTGCTGATGCAGCTTCTTTCTATCCATCTTACCTTATTTTACCTTTTATAATCCGTACAGACAGATCAGGCAAAGAAGTGCTGTTACAACCGTAAACAGTGCTACGATCTGCGTCTCCGACCATCCACATAATTCAAAATGATGGTGAATCGGTGCCATCTTGAAGAAACGCTTTCCGCAGGTCTTCTTAAAATAAGTCACCTGAATGATCACTGAAAGCACTTCAATCAGATAGATCAACCCGAATACCGGAATCAAAATCGGGATCTGCAGTACATAAGCCGTACCTGCCACGAAACCTCCCAGTGCAAGGGAACCGGTATCTCCCATAAATACTTTGGCCGGATGGGAATTGAACATCAAAAAGCCCAGAAGTGCTCCGGTAACTGCTGCCGTAATCGGTTCAATTTCTGCATGGGTGCCGATGGCTACAACTGTAAAAAATACTGCGACCATTGTCGTAACACCAGTAGCCAGTCCATCCAGTCCATCGGTGAAATTCACACCATTTACCGTGCCCAGTACCACAAAATATACCAGTGGTACCGTAATCCACTTACAATCAAAATACATACCATGGGTAAATGGCAGCAGCATCACCAGACAGTCTGGATCTACAACCAGTATGTATACAACAAATATGGTAGTCACTACCACCTGCAGAAGGAACTTCTGCTTTGGCAGAAGTCCATCGGATCTGCGCAGGACTACCTTCAGGTAATCGTCCAGGAATCCAATGATTCCAAATCCCAGTGTCAGGAACAGAATCGGGATGATTCTCGGATATCTGCCTACAAATAATAAAGAGGTGATCAGTACACTGATCAGTATGATCAGACCTCCCATAGTTGGTGTCCCTGCCTTTTTCAGGTGTGACTGTACCCCTTCTTCCCTCTCTGTATTTCCGATCTTCAGTTTTCTTAAAAATGGAATCACGAACGGACTCAATAATACGCTTATTGCAAAAGCAATAAGTAACGCCAGAATCACTTCTATGCTTATCATTTTTTCTTCCTCCAAAAGACTATATATACATGAATTATACGTCTTTTTATAGTATCTGGCAACCGAAAGTTGTCTCACTGCACTGCTGTTGTTTCTGCAGTATCCTCTACTATTTCTTTTTCTATTCCCAGATAAGGCAGAATATTAGAAAAAATATCCCGTATCACCGGTGCCGCTATGGTGCCCCCATAGTAAACTCCCCTGGGATTATGAATTACGCAAAGCCCCAGCACCTGAGGATCATCCGCCGGTGCAAAGCCAATAAATGAGGAAATATACTGATTGGCACTGCGGGGCAGCGTCTCAGAGGTTGCTGTTTTTCCGCCGATTCGATAGCCTTCTATATAGGCATTTTTTCCACTTCCTCCATCCACTACCTGTTCCAGCACATACCGCAGTTTCTGGGATGTTTCCCCCGACAGAATCTGTTTTCCTTCCGGATACTCCAGCTGCTGAAGCAACGCACCTTCTCCGTCCCGGATACTGACCCCCAGATGGGGTGTAATACGTTTTCCCCCATTGATCAGGGAAGATACCGTGGCAGCTAATTGCACCGGCGTAATCTGAAAGGACTGTCCGAAAGCCACTGTAGCAAGTTCTACCTGCCCCATCTTTTCTGGATTGTGCATGATCGTACCGGCTTCTCCCGGCAGGTCAATTCCTGTCTTTTCCAGCAATCCAAATTGTTTAAAATAATGGTAGTAACGTTCCACTCCCAGGCGCAGGCCCACTTCGATAAAGACTGGATTACAGGAGTTCTGTGCTGCCTGAACAAAATTCTCCGATCCATGGCCCCCAACTTTGTGACAGCGGATTCTCCGGTCATCTACTATTTTATAGCCCGGACAGAAAAAGGTATCCTGAAGGGATACTACCCCCTCCTCCAGCCCCGCTGAGGCTGTGATGATCTTAAAAGTGGATCCCGGTTCATAAGTGTCATTGATACAGTCATTTCGCCACATCTGATTTCTGGCATCCTGTATTTCTGATTCACTCATTCCTTCCGTAGCAGCTGGAAGGGTGAAAGGATCATTCAAATCATATTCCGGTACATTCACCATGGCCAGGATTTCTCCATTCTCTGGTTTCATAATCAGAATCGACACGCTATCCGCCTGTTTCTTTTCCATCACCTGCAAGGCAGCCTGTGTGGCATACATCTGAATATTCACATCCAGACTGGTCTGCAGCGTGTGACCACTCTCCGGTTCCTGCCTGCGCTCTCCTGCATCTGGAAGTTCTACCCCTCTTGCATCGGTCATGGTCAGGATCTTCCCCGCTTTTCCCTGCAACACCTCATCATATGCCACTTCCAGGCCCACAATTCCCTGATTATCCCCTCCGGTAAATCCGATGACCGTCGAAGCCAGATCGCCGTAAGGATAAAACCTTTTATAATCTTCATCCACTTTCACTCCCGCAAGCTCCATCTGACGGATCCGGTCACCGGTCTCTTTTGGCACATTGGTGCGAATCCGCTCTATGGAACTTCGTTTTTCTACTCTGGCTCTTATTTTTTCCTCATCCATCCCCAGTTCTTCTGCCAGCACACGAATCACATTTTCCGGGTCTGTGATCTGACTGTGTATGACCGATATGGTACATACTGTCTGATTGGCTGCCAGCACTGTTCCATTCCGATCCCAGATTTCTCCCCTCTCAGCCTTGATGCTTCGTTCTCGTTCATGCAGATCCTGAGCCTTTTTTCCGTAATACCCGGACTTGCCCAGCATCAGCCAGCCCAACCGGATCGTCAATATCACCAAAAGCAGTGCCGAACCGGCAAATACCAGCAAGATTTTTCTTTTATGAAAGGTATGCATAAAAAATCCCCACAGTGTCCTTTCTTTTAATCTATGAAAGTCACTGTGGGGTATTCATTTTATTGTGTTCCGATCTGCAAATCCTGATCCGTTACGCCATCCGACCAGTTTTCATCGATCTGTTGTTCTCCCTGAGGCTCCGGAGGCGCCACATTACCATACAGGCTGCCATTATCACTGGTATCCTCACTCTCCGAAGATACCACATTGCCATTTTCATCTACTTCTACCATCTCGGTCATTGGCTCCCAGGTGGTCTCATCATATACCAGGTTGCCATATTCATCATAAACATACTGAGATACCCACTGGGTATCGCCGCCTTCTTTTTCCACCTGAATGCCAAGAGACTGACGTTCTTCTTCTGTGATCTCCTCAGTTGGATAAATACCAAGATATGGTAAAATCTCCGTCAGAATATTTCTGGCCAGATCCTTGGTGTAGCTTCCGTCTTCCTGATTCTCAATGTTTGGCTCATCAATTACTGTATACACTACAACTTGTGGATCATCAATTGGTACTGCACAGATGAAAGAAATAATATAACGCCCATCTCCACGAGGAAGTTTTTCCGCTGTTCCGGTCTTTCCGCCAATACGATATCCAGGTATGGCTGCGGAAGTCGCTGTACCATCGGTCACAACTGCCTCCAGATACTCTCTGATCAGAGACGATGTCTTGGAAGATACCGGCTGTGCCATCAGCAAAGGATTAATATTTCTCACTACACCGCCGTCGGAATCCAGCACCTGCTTCACTACATGCGGCTTATACAGGTAACCGCCATTGACATCTGCACAGAAAGCCTGCAGTTCCTGAATCATCGTTGCCGTAAATCCCTGTCCGAAAGAGCAGGTGGCAAGTTCCATGGTTCCCATGGTATTGGTATTATACAGATAACCGGCATTTTCATTTGGCAGATCAATACCGCTTCTCTTTCCAAATCCGAAGATATCCTGATACTTACAGAAGGTATCAATTCCCATCTGGAAACCGATGGTCATCATACCAGGGTTGCAGGAGTTTCGGATGATATCTTTCAGGCTTTCCTCGCCATGAACACCGGTACAGGCGATCGGATCTTCATTGGTCAGTGGCTGCAGATATCCGATACAGGTCATACCGAAGTCCTCCGTGACACTTCCGGAATCCAGAGCGGCCGCCACCACATTGGGCTTGTAGGTAGAGCCCAGCTCAAAAGCTTCGGATACACAGAAGTTATACCAGAGATTACTCAGTGCTTCGCTTTTTTCCTCTTCCGTCATGGTCTTCTGCGCTTTTTCATCGTACCAGCCATCCAGATTCTGTGGATCATTCAGGTTGAATGTCTTATCCGTAGCCATTGCCAGAATCTCTCCGTTATTCGGATTGGCCACAATCACGCCGGTGTTCAGACTGGCATGTCCTGCTGTCTTTTCCCTTGGGCCATTCTTGTTTTCTTCTTCCAGCTGTGCGATGTACTTTTCCACAACCTGCTGAATATTCATGTCGATGGTGCTGACAATACTGTTGCCATCTTCCGGCTCGATGATGTTCTCTTCCAGCTCCATATCCTGATTCAGATATCCGTACTCCCGGCCATCGACTCCGTTTAATACATCGTCATAGTAAGATTCCAGTCCGGAGATTCCATCATTCAACTTATTAGAAAAGCCGACCACCGTACAGGCCAGCGTATCCATCGGATAAGTCCGGACATAGTCTTCTTCAAACCATACGCCCTGTACATTTTCCAGTTCTTCTCTCTTTGCCTGGGACATGGACTTATCTTCTGAGGTATCCACATAGTCCTCAAAAGCCTTCTTTTCTTCCACGCTGATCTCTTTTTTGATTACCTGGTACCGGCTGTCCTTCGTTTCCTCGCTGCAGATCACATCACGTACCGTTGCAGAATCCAGATCAAACTGTTCCGATACTGCTGCAATCGTTGGTTCTATATAGTCTTCCACACTGTTAATGGCATAACAGTCCAGAATGACATTATACACTTTTTCGCTCTTTGCCAGTACATTTCCATTTCGGTCCTGAATCTCCCCACGTCGATATGGAATCGTCCTGCTGTCATAGGTCTGCTGAGACAATACCTGCTTGGCATATTTATCCCCGTTTGTCACATTGATATGTGCAATCACCAGATTCAGCGCAACCATCAGTAATAAAACAAATGCAAATACAGCCATAAGCTTTATTTGCATTTGCCTCGTAAATTTCTGTTCTCTTTTTCGTTTTGTTCCCAATTCGGTCACCCGCCTGTTTTTCTACTCGGTTGGGATCTCCGTATACTGACGGATATAATCCCCATCCTGATTACTATAGGTTATAATCTGTCCCTCATCGGCATAAGTCATTCCAAGATCGTTCACTGCAATATTTTTGACATCTTCCATATTCACAGAAGATAACGCTTCTTCATAAGCATTGTCATTGGCCAGCTTCTGTTCTGTAAGCTGACTCTCCAGTGATGCGATTTCATTCCGGTAACTGATCCCTTCAGACTGAAGCTGAAGGAAGTTCACGCAGACAAACACGGTTGCTACGGATACGGCTGTCAGGAAAGATACATATGGCACATTCATGCGAAGTGCCCGTTCTCTGTTCTTTCTGGCCATAACTCTGGCTTCCTGGCGTCTCTCTTCCTGCTCCCTTCTCCGACGGTCCGGCCGCTTCTGTGGAACTGCTTCCACGTGACGGATTACATTCCCGTCTATGTAAGTGTTGGTATAGCTTCGTCTCTGCGGAGCATGATTCGTTCTTCTATTCGATTGTATGCTTCTTTCTGACGCAGCCATTGCAATCTCCTTCTAGATACTTCTTTCAAATACTCGTAATTTTGCACTTTTAGATCTGGAATTCTCTTCCAGTTCCTCTTCGCCGGGCAATATCGGCTTTCTGGTTATGACTTTTCCTTTTGAGATCCGTCCACACACGCAAACCGGGAACTCTTTCGGACAAATACATGGATTCTCACTTGTCCGGAAATGATTCTTCACGATCCGATCCTCCAGTGAGTGGAATGTAATGATACAGAGTCTTCCTTTGTCATTCAACAGATCCACCATATCATCTAATGAGTCCTTCAATACTCCCAGTTCATTGTTCAGTTCAATTCGAATAGCCTGGAATGTCTTCTTAGCCGGGTGTCCTCCCACTGCTCTGACTTTCATCGGTATCGCCGCCTTTATTGCCTGGATCAACTCCCCTGTTGTTTCCAATGGCTTTTCCTGCCTTGCCTGCACAATATGCTTTGCAATATTCTTTGCGAACTTATCCTCCCCATAGTCTCGGATGATGCGATACAGTTCCATCTCACTATAATCGTTCACAATGTCTTTTGCAGTACGTGCCTGCCGCTGATCCATTCTCATGTCCAGCGGCACATCTTCCCGATAGGTAAAGCCGCGCTCTGCTGTGTCCAGCTGGTAAGAGGAAACACCAAGGTCTAAAATGATTCCGTCTACTGCCGTCACTCCAATGCTATTCAATTGACGTTTCATCTCGCAGTAATTGCTGCGGATGATCGTTACTCTATCTTTAAACTCCCCTAAGCGCTCTGTTGCAGCTTCAATGGCAGCTGCATCCTGATCGATCCCGATCAGCCTTCCTTTGTCGGACAGTCTTTTACAGATTTCATAAGAATGTCCTCCACCGCCGAGTGTACCATCTACATAAATGCCATCCGGTTTGATCTGCAATGCATCGATTGTCTCATTCAGTAACACAGATTTATGACTAAACTCCATATAGTCCTCCCCAGGTTATATGATAAGCCCCAAGTCCGTCATCTGTTCTGCAATGTCATCCATATCATCAAATGAATTGTTTTCCATCCATTTATCCTTGCTCCAGATCTCGATTCGATTCAACATTCCAGTCAGTACGACTTCTTTATCCAGACCAGCAAATTCTCTCAACGTTGCCGGTAAAAGAATTCTCCCCTGCTTGTCCAGTTCACACGGTGTGGCTCCTGCCACAAAGAAACGTGAGAATTGTCTTGCGCTCTTATTGGTAAGCGGTAATGCACGAAGCTTTTCTTCAAACTCCTGCCATGCCTGATTTGGAAATACAAAGAGACAGCCATCCAATCCCTTTGTCACCACAAATTCATCTCCGAGTTCATCTCTGAATTTGGAAGGGATGATCAGTCTGCCTTTGGTGTCGATCGTATGATTATATTCACCCATGAACATAAGGATAACACCTGCTTTCAGAAAATCTCTTTCACTTTGTATGACCTGTGGGATCGGAACCACTTTTGCTCCATTTCATTCCACTAATCACCACTTTTCTCCACTTACTCTTTAATAATATAGCATTCATTCAAAAAACACAAGTATTTTTTCAGTAGAATCTAAAATTTTTATTAACGATTTTCGACAAAAACTACTGTTTATCCGTAAAAAAAGAACACCCGTTTTTCCTTACGAGTGTTCCCTTTTTGCTTTTCTACTTTATGATATTGTTTTCAAAAGATACCCTGCACCACTAATTTGCAATGTCCAGATAATTCTCAATCATGCGGTCCAGCTTCTGGCTCTGCTCAATCACCTCAGACATTCCCCTGGTTACCAGTAGTTTATTCAAGATTGCCCGTTCCTTTTCAATTTCTCTTTTCAGTGTTTCCAGACTGTTCATTTGTATCCTTTTCCTTATCCTTTCTTTCCCTGTGTGGGAGTAGCAGTTTTGCTTTGTTGTCTGTGCTTCTTGATCATATAAATCACAGAACACAGAATCAGTATCCCCGAAACGACCTGAGATACCGGTATCCGAATTACCGGCAGCAGAAGCTGATCTGTCCGCAGGCTCTCGATCCAGATTCTTCCCAGACCATATCCCACCAGATAGCAGGCTGCTATCTGTCCGTCATACTTTCTGTGTTTCCACAACATCAGCAGGCAGAACAACAACAGCAGATTCCAGAGTGACTCATACAAAAAAGTAGGATGTACCTGTATGAATTCTACTCCATCTATTACTTTTAAGTGTTGCAGCATCTGGGCTGTGATCTCTCCCTGCCGCACCGCATCACGCGGAAGCGCCATTGCCAGCAGTCCATCGCTGTACCCACCAAAAGCCTCTCGATTAAAGAAATTTCCCCATCTTCCAATGATCTGGCCAACTACCAGACCTGGACAGACCGTATCCATCAGAAGCCAGACACTCTGCCTTTTGCGCCTTGCAAAAAGAAAAATTGTCAGGATCCCGGCCAGAACTCCCCCATAAATTGCCAGTCCTCCTCCACGAATATGGAAAATCTCCAGCAAATGATCCTTGTAGTCTTCCCAGCTGAACAGCACATAATAACATCTGGCTCCAATAATAGAGCAGACAATCGTCACCAGTGTCAGATCCACATACAGATCCTCACTTTGTCCACTTTTTCTTGCCAGATAAAAAATCAGTGAAATCCCCAGTGCCATGCCAAGCGCAATCACGATACCGTAATAAGCGACCTCAAATCCACCGATAGAAAGACTCTTTCCTACATGAAACAGGGTCAGATTCAGGTGGGGAAATAATATGGATGTCTGATTCATGGCATTAAACGTTAAACCGGAATAAGATCACATCGCCATCTTTTACCACGTAATCTTTTCCTTCCAGCCCTACCAGACCTTTCTCCTTCGCTGCGGATAAGCTTCCACAATCCAGAAGGTCTTTATAGTTTACTACTTCCGCACGGATGAAACCTCTCTCAAAGTCAGAATGAATCTTTCCGGCAGCCTGTGGAGCCTTGGTTCCTACTTTAATAGTCCATGCTCTGGTCTCTGTCTCTCCTGCAGTCAGGTAACTGATCAGTCCCAGCAGACGGTAGCTTGCCTTAATCAGTTTTTCCAGACCGGATTCTGACAGTCCCAGATCTTCCAGGAACATCTTCTTTTCATCATCTTCCAGTTCTGCAATCTCCTGCTCGATCTGGGCACAGATGACAAATACTTCGCTGTGCTGCTCCTTTGCGTGCTCTCTTACTTCCTGTACATATGGGTTGGATGCTCCGTCATCTGCCAGATCATCTTCAGATACATTTGCTGCAAAAATAACCGGCTTGGAGGTCAGTAGATTATACTCAGCCAGCCACTTCTGTTCATCTTCATCATCTGTCTGATAAGTAATGGCCAGATTTCCTTCTTCCAGATGTGCTTTCAGACGGTTCAGCAGTTCCAGTTCTTTGGCCAGTGTTTTGTCGTTCCGTGCTCCTCTGACCGTCTTGGCGATTCTTCTCTCCAGGATCTCAATATCAGAAAAGATCAATTCCAGGTTGATTGTCTCAATATCTCGCACCGGATCAACACTTCCGTCTACATGAATGACATTCGGATCTTCAAAGCAGCGTACTACATGTACCACTGCATCTACTTCACGAATGTTGGCGAGGAACTGATTTCCCAGACCTTCTCCCTTCGATGCTCCCTTTACCAGTCCGGCAATATCTACGAATTCAATCACTGCAGGTGTCACCTTTGCGGAATGATAAAGATCTGCCAGCAGCTTCAGCCGTTCATCCGGCACCATAACTACACCCACATTCGGATCAATCGTACAGAATGGATAGTTTGCTGATTCTGCTCCTGCCTTTGTTAATGAATTAAATAATGTACTCTTTCCAACATTTGGAAGTCCCACAATTCCAAGCTTCATGTCTGTTTTTTCCTCCTACAGTCAATTCCTGTTTTTCTTTTATTTCCACGGAATTTCTGCATTTTTCTTTCTTATCTTTGATTCCCACACAGTTTAGCACAGGAAACGACATAAATGCAAGATATTCCGACCGCAAATATCGACATTTGTCAACATCTTCTTTTTCTTTAATCTCTGGATTCTATCACCAGCAGCGTGCCTGTGCGAAATGAGATTTTTGCTTCTTCCTCTACAATCTCATTGCTGATGCCCAGTGCAGATCCTGCTTCCATGGTATAATCACGGAGCGGATAATAAAATCCCTCCAGTGTAATTCCTTCTGCCGCCCCTCCAAAGGCCAGAATGGATACATATTTTCCGTACTGTTCTTCTTTTTTGATCCTGAGTTCCTGATGTATCATACGGATGCGGTTGTGAGCATCCACCAGACTGCATGGGACTCCGGCTTTCAATGGCAGTGTCAGATTGGAAATACTGCCCAGCACATGATCCATTCTTGTACCGGTAGCCCCCAGTACCGTGATCTCACTGCTTCCTCTTTTCAGCGCCAGACTCATGGCATTTTCCATATCTGTCTGATCCTTTTCCGGTTTATAGACATGCACCGGGATATCCTGACTGTCAAAGTATTTCTTCACTTTCGGATCTACCGAATCAAAATCCCCCAGTATTTCATCTGGCCAGATTCCATTCTTACGGCAGAATTCCATTCCTTTATCTACTGCAATTTTATAATCAAATTCCTCTTTCCGCAAAAAAGGGAGGGCAAAATCCTCCTCGATATTGCCCCCGTTTATGATCAGTGTTCTTTTCATGTTCTCACCTTTTTCGTTTTTTCTTATTTCTGCTCCATTATGTTTTTTAAATTCCGTACATTCTCTGCAATATTCCCTTTGAATACGGCAGATCCTGCAACAATCACATTTGCTCCGGCCTCCAGAACACCTGGAAGCGTATCTGCATTGATACCACCATCCACTTCAATATCTGTATGAAGTCCGGCAGCTTCCATGCGACTCTTAAGATCCCGGATTTTTCCGTATGAGCTTTCGATAAACTTCTGCCCACCAAAACCAGGGTTGACTGTCATGATCAGAACCATATCCACTTTATCAAGCACATAATCCAGTACACTTAAGGAAGTAGCCGGATTCAATGCCACACCGGCTTTTTTTCCTTTCTGGTGAATCTGGCTGATTACCCGATCCAGATGTCTGCAGCTTTCTGCATGCACCGTAAGCAGATCTGCACCACAGTCGGCGAATTCATCCACATATCGCTCCGGGTTTTCAATCATCAGGTGTACATCCAGTATCCGCTTTGTTGCTTTACGTACAGATTTTAATACCGGCATACCAAAGGAAATACTCGGCACAAACAATCCATCCATTACATCAAAATGCAGATATTCTGCGCCTGCTTCGTCCACCTCACTGATCTGTTCCCCCAGTCTGGTGAAATCCGCTGCCAGAATGGATGGTGATAAAATATTCATGCTAATATCTCCTTTTCTCTTTCAGTTCTGTATACATCTCTGTATAATTCCTATACCTCTCAGGGCTGATGTCACCGGCTTCCAGCGCTTCTTTTACAGCGCATCCCGGTTCATGTGTATGCGTACATCCCAGGAAACGGCACTGCCCTTCATATTGGGCAAATTCGTGAAAACATTCCTTCAATTCTTCTTTTTCCATATCCCACACTGCCAGGGAACTAAACCCAGGTGTATCGCAGATAAACGTATCTGTTCCGATCGGTAAAATCTCAGAATGCCTCGTGGTATGTTTTCCACGATCTATTTTCCTGCTGATCTCTCCGGTCTCCATCTGTGCATCTGGTACCAGAAGATTCACCATGGAAGATTTCCCCACACCAGAAGGTCCCGCTACCGCAGTCGTCTTTTTCTCCAGAATACTTCTTACATCTGCGATTCCCTCTCCTGTCCTGGCACAGGTAAATAACACCTGACATCCGCTGTTCTCATAGATACGCTTCAGCTGCGTTCTTTCTTCCTGCTCTACACAGTCCTGCTTATTAAAGCAGATCACTGCCGGTACCCCCTGTCTGTCCATAGATACCAGGAAACGATCCAGCAGATTCAGGTTTGGCTTTGGACTGGCCGCAGCAAAAATTACAAGAACCTGATCGATATTCGCCACTGCCGGCCGAATCAGTGTATTCTTTCTTGGAAAAATCTCATCCACATTTCCTGTTTTCTTTTCTTCATCGGTAACGGAGATCTCCACATTATCCCCCACCAGAGGCTTGATCTTTTCTTTACGGAAAATTCCTTTTGCCTTACATTCATATAATCCGGATTCCTCTGTCTGTACATAATAGAATCCGGCGATTCCTTTTATTATTTTTCCCTGCATGTGCTAATTTACCTGACTAAATGGAATATTGTCATAAGTTACCAGAAGCACATAGTCTCCGGCTGCGTCATCATACACATACAGATAAACCCGTCCGGTGCTGACATTGGCCGCTCCCTGTACATAGAGATCATATGGGAACGTAATTGCTGTGCCTTCTGACAATACCGTCTGATTTCCATTCTGCTCCAGTACCAGACGTACCGCTTCTCCATTATAGTTAGACGGTGCTTCCAACTGAGCGTTACACATCCAGGTACCATCAGAAGACGAGCCATCATCTGGTCCGCTGCTCACAATCAGGATCACCGTACTGCCTGGTGTTGCATTTCCTGTCATACTCTGGTTGATTACTGTTCCTGCTGCTACCGTATCACTGGCATCGTCCTGGCGTGATACATAAAATCCTGCCTGCATCAGCTGATCATATGCGGTATCATAATCCTTTCCTGTCACATCTGGTACTGTTGTACTTCCGCCTTCGATCTGAATCGGAGACTCCGTCTCTGCCTCTGTTGTAGATACTGCCGTCTCGGTCTGTTCTTCTGTCACCGTAGTCTCAGCATCTGTCTGGTCCTGAGAAACCGCTCCTGTTCCATTATTCTGCTGTACTTCGCCTGTCGAAGAATCCGCACTGCTTCCCGTTGTCTTTGTTCCAGCCTGTACTTCCGTTGTCTTTGTTGTCTTCTGCGTAAACAGTCCTGGCAGGCTAAATTTGAAAATACCCAGCGCATTGGCAATCAGCCCAAGGAAAATCGCAGCAATTAAGACAGCAATGATCACACTGCCCACTGTCATGATTTTTTCTAACTTTGGATTCAAAATACCGTCCTCATCCTCCTCATCGTACTGATAAGTTCTGTTCTTATCAAAATTCTCTCCCTGATAATCATAGCCACGATTACCATACATTCTGGAATCCACACCATAAGTGTACGGATCATAGCCGGACTGATAATCCTGTCCGAATTCCTCCGAACCTGGTGCTCCGTTTTCTGCCGGATTTACGGTATGATAAATATTTTCCTGTGATGCTCTCGCACTGTTATAGCCATCTTTGATTGCTCCAAGTTCTTCCTTGGAGATTACGACGGTCCTCCCACCTGCATTACTGGCAATCTGTACAAAATCGCCATCCGGATTCACCAGCGATTCCTTCAGATCCCGAATCAGTTCTGACATATTGGCATAACGGCGATCCGGACTTTTCTGGGTACATTTGTAGATAATCTGTACCGTACTTCTTGGCAGATCTGCCACATATACCTCCGGTGACTTCATCTCTTCCTGCAGATGCTTGATTGCAATAGCTACCGTAGACTCTCCGTCAAACGGTACATGCCCTGTGAGCATCTCATACAATGTAATACCCAGCGAATAAATATCACTTTTTGCATCGCTGTATCCGCCTCTTGCCTGCTCCGGTGATGTATAATGCACTGATCCCATTACCGCTGTGCTGATCGTATTATTCGTTGCCGCTCTGGCAATTCCAAAATCTGTCACCTTTACTTTTCCATCTGTGGAAATGATGATATTCTGTGGCTTCACGTCTCTGTGAATGATCCCACTGTTATGTGCTGCTTCCAGCCCCTGGGATACCTGTATAGCGATACTGGTAGCTTCCCTGACGGCCAGCCTTCCCTTTTTGGCAATATATTCTTTTAGTGTAATGCCTTCCACCAGCTCCATTACTATAAAATAGACGCCTTTTTCTTCTCCAACATCATAGATATTGACAATATTCGGATGTGCCAGTCCAGCTGCAGCCTGGGCTTCCGCCCTGAACTTTGTAATAAACGCTTTATCATCACGGAATTCTGCTTTCAGTACCTTTACAGCCACAAAACGGTTCAGCTTATGGTCTTTTGCCTTATACACATCTGCCATACCGCCGGTTCCGATTTTTCCGACTATCTCGTATCGTCCCTGTATAAACATGCCTTCCTTCAACATTATTTCACCTCATTACTTTTCCTGCTAATCAGTAGAACTGTAATGTTGTCTCTTCCACCATTACGGTTTGCTGTCTCAACGAGCAATTCAGCAGCCTTCTGCAGGTTTTTTTCTGTCTTTATAATCTGTTGAATCTGCTCGTCGCTGACCATATTGGTTAGTCCGTCAGAGCATAATAAAATAACATCCCTGATGCCAATTTTTTCTTCAAAGCAATCAACTGCAACTGTCTCCTTCGCACCGATTGCCCTGGTAATAATATTCTTATCCGGATGGTTCCGTCCTTCCTCTTTCGTAAGTTTTCCCATCCGTACCATTTCCTCTACCAGTGAATGATCATGGGTAATCTGTCTGATCCCGTTTCCGATCACATAAAGACGACTGTCTCCCACATTCGTAATGTAGAGTGTATCTTTTAAAATGGTCGCCGCCACCATGGTTGTCCCCATTCCACGGCAACCTTCTTTTGTCATAGCTTCCTGATATACGCTGTCATTTGCATGCTCCATTGCGTATCTCAGTACCTTTACCGGGTTGCGTTCCTTACTTTTACGGATATTGGCCAGAAGTACTTCCACAGCATAACTGGATGCTCTCTCACCTGCGTTGTGTCCGCCCATTCCGTCTGCAACCACAAAAAGATTCGGGAGTTTGCCAATCGGCCTCTCTGATACGAACACATAATCTTCATTCATGCTCCGTACCCGGCCGGTATCCGTCAAACTGTAACTCTTCATGTTCCTTCCTCTCCTTTAGGTTTCCAATTCGCCATCTATGTAGCTTTTTCTCAATTGTCCACATGCGCCGCCAATGTCGCGGCCCATTTCCCTTCTAATTGTAGCATTTATTCCGCATTTTTCAAGTTTCGTTTTGAAGTTTGCCACGACTCTGGCATTCGACTGAACATAACTTCTTTCTTTGATCGGATTCACCGGGATCAGATTGATGTGACAGTTCAGACCTCTCACCAGCCCGACCAGCTGCTGTACATCCCTGTCCGTATCATTTACTCCGCCCACCAGACTATACTCAAAAGTCAGTCTGCGGCCAGTCTGTTCATAGTAATACCGGCAGGCTTCCAGTACTTCGCCCAGTTCATATTTATAAGCAATCGGCATAAGCTCTTTTCGCTTCTCCTGTGTTGCTGCATGAAGGGACAGAGCCAGAGTAATCTGAAGCTTTTCTTTCGCCAGATCATAGATTCCCGGCACAATGCCGCAAGTGGATACCGTAATATTTCTCTGGCTGATATTCAGCCCGTGTTCGTCACTGAGCATACGGATAAACTTTACAACATTATCATAATTGTCCATCGGTTCCCCTGTGCCCATCAGCACCAGATTGGATACCCTCTCTCCACTGTATTTCTGAATCTGATAGACCTGATCCAGAATCTCCCCTGTCTGAAGATTTCTGGTCAGTCCACCCAGGGTAGATGCACAGAAACGGCATCCCATCCGGCATCCTACCTGGGAAGACACACATACAGAATTTCCATGCTTATATTTCATCAATACACTTTCAATCACATTGCCATCCTGAAGCCGAAACAGGTACTTCTGCGTTCCGTCAATTCCAGAAGTAAACACATCAATCATCTGCAAACTGCTGCAGGTATAGGCTTCTTTCAGCCGATCTTTCAGCTTTGCCGGAATATTTCCCATCTCATCCGGTGTACTGACCAGCTTTTCATGAAGCCACTGATAGATCTGTTTTCCACGAAACGGCTTTTCTCCCATCGCCGCCATCTCATCCAGCATTTCCTGATAACTCAGTGATTTCAGATCTTTCTTTTCCATTCTCTTATTCCTATCTTATTCTTTTCAATCTGGCAATAAAGAATCCATCGGAGCTGTGTACACCAGGCAGAAGCTGCAGATAGCCCGCTTTTGTGGTCTTACTGCGCAGTTCCTCGCAGATATATGGATCAATAGAATCCAGCTGGAACGGATAATTCTCCAGAAACCATTTTACATTGTATTGGTTCTCATCTGCCCCAATAGTACAGGTACTATACACCAGTGTTCCTCCTACTTTCACGTATGACCACACTGTATCCAGGATCTTGCGCTGAATTTTCACCAGCTCCTGCTGCTTGGCCTCTGTCATTTTATAACGAATATCCGGCTTTCTTCCCATTACCCCAAGGCCGGAACAGGGAAGATCTGCCAGTAAAATATCTGCTTTGTCCACAGAATTTTCATCAAACACTGTAGCGTCCTGTTTCACTGCTTCCATATTGATCCTCTTTGTTCGCTCCAGGTTCTCTTTCATCAGCTCCACTTTATAATCTGTCAGGTCTCTGGCTTCCACATAACCACTTCCAGCCAGCTTATCTGACAGATGCAGGCTTTTGCCGCCAGGTGCCGCACAGACATCAATACAGTAATTTCCCCATTTCGGATCAGCAATCTCTGCTACCAGCATAGAACTGACATCCTGTACCTGAAACAGTCCTTCTTTGAACGCATCAATAGCCTGAAGATAATTATAATCTGATATTTCCAGTGCATAATCCAGATATGGCACTTCTTTCACCGTAATATGCTGTGCCTTCAGGCTCTGTATAATCTCTTCTTTTGTTGCTTTGCTCAGATTACACCGAATACAGGTCGGACTCTCTTTACGCATACTCTGGCACATAGCCTCCACGGTCTGTAAATCAAACTGTGCCAGCCATTTTTTCAAGATCCATTCCGGCATGGAATATGTCACAGAAAGATACTTTCTCGGTGTCTTTTCTTTATCCGGATATACAACCTGATCCAGCTTTCTTGCTACGTTACGCAGTACCCCGTTTACGAAGTTCTTTAACGTATAAAAGCCCTTTTTCTGCGCAAGCTTGACCGCCTCATTGCAGACAGCTGAATCCGGCACACTGTCCATATATTTTAACTGATAAACGGACATCCGGAGAAGATTTCGGATAAACGGTTTCATATCCTTTACTTTTACAGTCGAAAACTGTTCCAGAATATAATCCAGCTCAATCAGATTTTCCATAGTTCCTTCTGTGACTCTGGAAATAAACGCTCTGTCTCTCTTTTCCAGATACTGGTACTTTTCCAGTGTCTCTCTTATCACAACGTGACTGCATCGTTCTTCTTCTGTAATCTCCCACAGAATTCCAAGAATGATCTCTCTGGTATTAACTGGTTTAGTCACGATCGTTCCTCCTTGCGATTAAAATCAGTCTCAACAGCTGCAGCAGCGAACTGGCCAGTGCTGCCACATAAGTCATAGCTGCTGCCCGAAGTACTTTTCTTGCTCCGTCCATTTCCTGGCTTCCCAGGATTCCCCCCTGATCCAGAATCTCCAATGCTCTGGAAGAGGCATTAAACTCTACCGGAAGAGTCACCATCTGAAACAGCACTGCCAGACAGAATAATACAATTCCCACCATGACCAGTGGACGCAGGGAAAAGATCAGTCCGGCAAAAAATACCGGCCATGCCAGCTGCGATCCAAGGTTGGCTGCAGGTACCAGAGTACTGCGAAGTACCAGTGGACCATACTGCTTCTGATCCTGCACTGCATGTCCACATTCATGGGCAGCTACACATACTGCTGCCACCGAAGTACTTCCATAGGTACTATCTGACAACCGTAATACTTTATCTCTTGGATCATAGTGATCCGTCAGTTTGCCGGAAACATGTTCCACACGAACGTCATAGATGCCCGCCATATGCAATACCTTTTCAGCTGCCTGTGCCCCGGTCAGTCCCGCCATACATCTGACTTTGTTATATTTTGCAAACGTTGCATTTACCCTGGATGAAGCAATCATGGTTAACACCAGACCAATCAGTGCCAGTATCATCGTTGGATCATAATACATTCTTCCATATCCATAATAAGAACCTGCATAGCTTAATAACATCCTGCTCACTCCTTTTATGCTTATTCAGCGGTTATCCCAGCTTTGTTCCATTCTCCAGCTGATATCCACGCAAAAATGCATCTGCACTCATTCTCTTTTTCCCTTCCAGCTGCAGCTCCAAAATCTCCAGCTCACCGTCTCCTGTCTGAATTCCAAAATGCTTTTTATCTTCCAGGATCACGCTTCCAGGTTCTTTTTCCTTCTCCCTGGAAGGACGCACTGCTGCTTTCCAGATCTTTAACGTTTTTCCGGCCAGATGGGTATAGGCACTTGGCCATGGATTTAAGCCCCGAACCAGGCGCTCAATCTGAACTGCACTTTGAGACCAGTCAATCTCCCCCATTTTCTTATTCAGCATAGCAGCATAAGCTGTCGTACTTTCTGCAGGCTGCTTCTGTGGGGTAACGGTACCATTTTCCAACGCATCCAGCGTCTTCAGTAAAAGCTGTGCTCCTACCTGACTCAGCTTATCAAAAAGGCTGCCACCTGTTTCTTCCGGATCCAATGTAACTTCTTCTGTCAGAAGCATATCACCGGTATCCAGACCTTCATCCATCTGCATGGTGGTCACACCTGATCTCTCTTCTCCATCAATCACCGCCCACTGGATCGGTGCTGCCCCTCTGTACTTTGGAAGCAGAGATGCATGCACGTTCACACATCCATACTTTGGCATTTCCAGGATCGATTTGGGAATCAGCTGTCCAAAAGCAACCACAACGATGACATCCGGGTGATAACTTCTCAGTTCTTCCACAACTGCTTCTTCTCTTACCTTCTTGGGCTGCAATACTGGAATTCCAGCCTCTGCTGCCACCTCTTTAACAGGCGTAAACTGCATGGCTTTTCCTCGTCCTTTTGGCTTATCTGGCTGTGTTACGACTGCCACAACTTCATGTTCGGACTGTAAAAGTGCCTGTAAAGTTCCAACCGCAAAATCCGGTGTTCCCATAAAAATTACTCTCATTCGGATCCTCTCCTTTTATCTGGTCTCTTCGTTCCTACTCTTCTTCATTCTGGCAGAGTTCTTCATTATCATAAAGTTCCCCTTCTACCAGTGAAGTGTACATAATTCCATCCAGATGGTCACATTCATGACAGATAGCTCTTGCCAGCAGTTCCTCACCTTCCAGGACAAACTCATCCATGTTCTCATCGTAAGCACGTACACGTACATGCATTGGTCTTGTGACAATTCCACTTTTTCCCGGAAGACTTAAGCATCCTTCGTATCCTGTCTGTGACCCTTCTTTCAGTTCGATCACCGGATTGATCAGAATGTATGGACCATCTCCAATATCGATCACTACAATACGCTTCAGGATTCCTACCTGAGGCGCAGCCAGTCCCACCCCATTTTCCTCATACATGGTTTCCAGCATATCGTCGATCAATTCACGAATCCGTGGTGTTACCTCTTTGACTTCTTTACATTTTTTTTCCAGAACGCTGTCGCCCTGAATTCTGATTTCTCTAATTGCCATCTTTCCTCCTACACTGATGATTGCTCCTTTTTTTCTGCATACGTCTTCCAAACTACTGCTTAGAGCAATCCCTTTTTCTTTTGTATTTTATCTGTCAGTTTTCCAGATCAAACTGTATCTGCACCGTTCGATATCCTTCATTCATTTCGATGTATTTTTCCAGTTTATTCTTTATCCCGGTCAGTATCTGCAAGTCTTCTCCCTTCATATAGATCACCTTGCGGTACTCATCCTGTATTTTCCCGATGCTTTCCGCAGTTGGTCCCAGGACACGTATCCTGGCACTTTCCGGCATACGCTGCATCATTTTAACCAGATAATCCATAGCCATCTGCAGATGAGCTTCGTCCTTTCCAGTTCCATGCAGGGACATCATATACACAGCAGGTGGATAACCTGCCAGCAGACGATAACTCATTTCTTCTTCATAGAATCCGCAATAATCCTGCCTGGAAGCAGCTGTAATACAATAATGTTCCGGATCATAACTTTGTATAATGACATTTCCACTTTTTTCTCCACGCCCGGCTCTGCCGGCAGCCTGTGTCAGCAGCTGAAAGGTCCGTTCCCCTGCTTTATAGTCTTGTGCATACAGAGAAAGGTCTGCCGCCAGAATTCCTACTAAGGTAACATTCGGGAAATCATGTCCCTTCACAATCATCTGTGTCCCAATTAAAATATCGGCCTCCTGATTCTGAAATGCAGCCAGAATTTTCTCATGTCCATCTTTTTCTCTGGTGGTATCCATGTCCATACGCAGTACTCCTGCTTCCGGGAACATTTTTTTCACCACCTGTTCCACTTGCTGTGTCCCCGTTCCAAAAGTGCTGATAAAAGTGGAGCCGCATTTTGGGCACACAACAGGCTTTTTTGCCTCGTATCCACAATAATGGCAGACCATCCTCCCATGATTGTGGACAGACAGAGAGACATCGCAATGTGGGCACATCACCACATGACCACAGGATCGACAAGATAAAAATCCTGCATATCCTCTGCGGTTCAGGAACAGCATCATCTGCTCTTTTGCCTGTAGTTTCTCTGTCATTGCCTCTTTCAGACTCTGACTGATCACACTTCGGTTCCCGTTTCGCAGTTCTTCCCGCATATCCACGATTTCCACATCAGGAAGTGCACTTCCTCTGGCACGCTTCGTCATCGTATATAATGCATATTTTCCCTGTTTGGCCCGATAATATGCTTCCAGCGATGGAGTTGCTGAACCAAGCACTACTTTCGCCCCTTCTAGCTTCGCACGTTCAATAGCCGTTTCTCTTGCATGATAACGAGGCGTTGTCTCGCTTTTATAAGATGGCTCATGCTCTTCATCTATGATGATCAGGCCCAGTCTGGAAAATGGAGTAAACAGTGCGGATCTTGGGCCGATCATAATGTCAATATCCCCATTTTTGGCACGCTGAAACTGATCGTATTTTTCTCCTGCTGACAATCTGGAATGAATGATCGAGATTCGTTCACCAAATCTGCGATAAAAACGCATAACCGTCTGATATGTCAGGGAAATCTCCGGAATCAGCACTATGGCCTGCCTCCGCTGCGCCACTGTACGGGCAATCAGCTCCATATACACTTCGGTTTTTCCACTTCCTGTTACCCCGTGAAGCAGAGAAGTTCTGTGCACTTTGTCATTCCAAATGCCATCTACAGCTTTTCTCTGTTCTTCGTTCAGGGCAATATTATATGCTCCCTGATGTTTCTGGTGCAATGGATTGCGATAGACCAGCACAGATTCTGTTTTTAAAATTCCCTGTTCCGCCATGGTACGAATGACTGCAGCAGACAGATTCAATTTTCCCACAGCCAGTTCATAGGGAATCTCTTTTTCTTCCATCAGTGCTTCCAGCAGACGGTATCTGGCTTTTTGATTCTTTTTCTCATAAAATCGAAGTTTTTCTTCAGCTTCCGCATCAGACAGCAGCAAGATCAACGTTTTTTTCTCTTTTTGTCTGATCTTCTTTTTTATGGGAATAACAGTCTTCAATGCCTGAATCATGGTAGATCCATATGTATTTCTCATCCATGCTGCCAATGCAATCAGCCGATCCTCTCCGGTTGTCTGATCGGTTCCCACCAGAATCTCCTGTACAGGCTTCATTTTACTTATCTGGTACTGTGTAGTACCCGTCAGTTCTACCACATATCCTTTGGTCAAACGATTTCCTTTTCCAAAAGGTACTTCCACCACATCTCCTATATGAATCAGATTCTGCATGGTCTCCGGAACCAGATAACTAAACGTTCGATCCAGTTTTTCCTGAGATATATCCACGATAATATTGGCATACAATTGTCCCATGCATCCTCCTTTTTGCTACTGACTGTTCTTTTTCTTATTCTTGCACTTTTTTTGCCGCATCTTCTGCCAGAATCTCCTGTATCAGAACCCTTTCATCCATCGGGTGTTTTACTCCACAGATTTCCTGATAATCCTCATGCCCTTTACCGGCCAGAACAATCACATCTCCCGGCTGACCATGATGGATTGCATAAGCGATGGCCTCTTTTCGGTCTGTAATCTTGATATAAGCTCCATCTGTCCTGGAAATTGCAGATTCAATGTCTGCCAGAATTGCTTCCGGCTCTTCGTATCTTGGATTATCGGATGTGATAATGGTAAAATCTGCCAGTTTTCCAGATACTTCTCCCATCTCATAACGTCTGGATTTAGAGCGATTTCCACCACATCCAAACAGGCATACCAGTCTCTTAGGATGATATTCCTTTAAAGTAGTCAGAAGACTTTCCAGCGCCATAGCATTATGCGCATAATCAATCATCAGGGTGAAATCATCGGACACCCTGATCATCTCGATACGTCCCTTGACCTTTGCCTGGCTCAATGCTGAAATGATATTTTCGTCTGTAACACCATAATGATCACATACTGCAATCGCCGCCAGAGAATTGTATACACTGAATTTACCTGGAATATCAATCTCAACTTTAAAATTACGCTTTCCGCTTACCTGATAATCAATTCCCAGGTATCCCGGTGCTGACACCAGCCTGGTATCGGTTGCGCGGAAATCTGCTTTTTCTGTAAATCCATACGTCTCCACCTGGCAGGTATGTCCCTTCAGGATCTCCTCCAGATGTTTGTCATCTGCATTCAAAATACCAAGTTTACACTGCTTAAACAGACGTGACTTACATTCCAGATACTCTTCGAAGCTTGCATGTTCAGCCGGTCCGATATGATCTGGTTCCAGATTTGTAAAAATACCAATCTCGAATAGGATACCTGCGGTTCTGTGAAGCATCAGTCCCTGGGACGACACTTCCATAACAACACTGTCACATCCTGCTTTCACCATCTCTGCAAAATATTCCTGGATCGTCGTGGATTCCGGTGTAGTATTGCAGGCCGGTATTACTCTGTCTCCAATGATTGCTTCAATTGTACCGATCAGACCTACCTTGTGACCGGCAGCTTCCAAAATAGAACGAATCATATAGGTAGTCGTTGTTTTTCCCTTTGTCCCGGTAATCCCGATTACATGCAGCTTTTCTGCCGGGTAGTCATACCATGCAGCAGCAACCAGTGCCATAGCATATCTGCTGTCAGCCACCTGTATCACGGTTACTGATTCTGGCACTTCCACCGGTTCCTGAACAATAATAGCTGCCGCGCCCTTTTGCGCCACATCCAATGCATAGGTATGCCCATCTGATACTGCACCTTTGATACAGAAAAACAGGCTTCCTTGTGTTACTTTTCTGGAATCATTTACAATTCCGGAAATCTCTTTATCTATCTCACCCTGCAGGCAGGTATATTCCAAACGTTCCAGTAATTTTGTTAACTTCATGCTTTTCTTCCCCCTTTGATCGTGGTAATTGCATAGATAAATAGATTATAGGGCAATTAAATTAGACTGTCAACAAACGAAAAAAAGCGGCGTGAAACCACACCGCTTTTCGCACTACCCTTATACCAGCTCAAGAAGAACTTCCATTGCTGCATCACCTTTACGAAGACCAATCTTTACGATTCTTGTGTAACCACCGTTACGGTCAGCATATTTTGGTGCATATTCATTGAAGAGCTTTTCTGTAAGATCGATTTCTTTTGTATTTTTCTTCTTACCAGCTGCTTCTGTTGGAACTTCTTTTACAGTATACAGAACTTTTTTCATCTGTCTTCTAGCATGAAGTCTGCTAGGAGAATCTTTCTTGATTTCTTTCTGTACTTCATCGTATACAGTAACTTTCTTTCCGTCTACAACTTCTTTTACTCTCTTGCCTTCAGCATCTTTGCGAGGTACTTTAGCTGTAACTGTTACTGTTTCGTAATTATCTTTTTCTCTCACTGCCAGAGCAATCAGCTTTTCAGCTTCCTTACGGATTTCTTTTGCCTTTGCTTCTGTAGTAACGATTTTACCATGCTGAAGAAGAGCTGTAACCTGACCTCTGATCAGAGCTTTTCTCTGTGCTGATGTTCTGCTAAGTTTTCTATAACCTGCCATTTTATTTTCCTCCATCTTGGAGCACGCGGGAACGCTCTTCGGGCTTACTCCCCGTGCAACATCATTCTATTGTGTTATTCTTCACTTGGATTTAACTGTAATCCCAGTTCTTTCAGTTTTGCCAGTACTTCTTCCAGAGACTTACGACCAAGGTTACGAACCTTCATCATGTCTTCCGGAGTTCTGTTGCAAAGTTCTTCTACGGTATTGATACCGGCTCTCTTCAGACAGTTATATGAACGAACAGATAATTCCAGTTCATCAATATTCATTTCAAGAACTTTTTCTTTTTCATTGTCTTCTTTTTCAATCATAATCTCAGCGTTCTTTGCGCTTTCAGACAGATTGACAAAGAGACTTAAATGCTCGCTGAGCACTTTTGCAGCAAGGCTGACTGCTTCATCCGGAGCAAGTGTACCATTGGTATATACATCCAGAGTCAGTTTATCAAAGTCTGTAGCCTGTGCTACACGGGTATTTTCTACAGTCATATTTACACGTTCAACCGGTGTGTAAATAGAGTCAACTGCGATTACACCAATCGGCATATCCGGAGTCTTTCCTTCATCTGCACTGATGTAACCTCTGCCCTTAGTAATTGTGATTTCCATGTACAGCTTGCTGTCAGGACCACCACTAAGCGTTGCAATTACCTGATCTTTATTCAGGATCTCCAGATCCTGGTCTACCTGAATATCGGCTGCAGTAACCACACCTTCGCCTTCATATTCGATATAAGCGATCTTTGGTTCATTTGTCTCACTGGTATTCTTGATCGCCAGTGATTTCAGGTTCATGATAATCTCGCTGACATCCTCTTTTACACCTGGAATGGAGCTAAACTCATGCAGAACACCTTCGATCTTCACACGGCTGACAGCAGCACCTGGCAAAGATGAAAGCATAATTCTACGAAGTGAATTACCCAATGTAGTACCATAACCTCTTTCGAGTGGTTCTACAACAAATCTTCCATATTTATGGTCTTCAGAAATCTCAGCAATTTCAATTCTTGGTTTATTAAAATCGAACACTTCTTGCGCCCCTCCTTTTGGGTTGTTGTAATTGAGGGTTATAGCCAGGACCCGCATTAGCGAGTCCTGATTTTACTTCCTAATGCTTATTTGGAATATAATTCGACGATAAGCATTTCGTTTACTGGAACATCAATTGCTTCTCTTGCAGGAAGTTCTTTAACAGTTCCTTTTAAGTTCTCCTGATCGCTTTCCAGCCATTCTGGAACCAGACGTCCGCCTGTTACTTCCAGGATGTCTTTGTATCTCTGAGATCCTTTGTTCTTTTCTTTGATTTCGATTACATCGCCAGCTTTTACAAGGTAAGATGGGATGTTAACCTGCTTGCCGTTTACCAGTACATGCTTGTGGTCAACGATCTGTCTTGCTTCTTTACGGGTTCTTGCAAATCCAAGTCTGAAGATTACATTATCCAGTCTTGTTTCCAGCATGATCATCAGGTTAGGACCTGTCATACCTGGCATTCTTTCAGCCTTTGCATAGTAGTTACGGAAAGGTTTTTCCAGTACGCCGTAAATGAATTTTGCTTTCTGTTTTTCTCTTAACTGCAGACCGTATTCACTCATCTTACGGTTTGCTCTCTTTAATTCTCTATTGGACTTTTTATCGATTCCTAAATATACAGGATCCAGACCGAGGGATCTGCATCTTTTCAGGACCGGAGTTCTATCTACTGCCATCTTTATTACCTCCTAATTAGACTCTTCTGCGTTTTGGTGGGCGGCATCCATTATGTGGAACCGGAGTTACATCTGTGATGCTTGTTACATCAATACCGCATGCACTCAGTGCACGGATTGCTGCTTCTCTTCCTGAACCAGGACCCTTTACAAATACGTCTACTGTCTTTAATCCGTGAGGGATAGCTGCCTTTGCAGCTGTCTCAGCAGCCATCTGTGCTGCATATGGAGTAGATTTCCTTGAACCTTTAAATCCCAGACCACCGGCACTTGCCCAAGATAATGCATTACCTGCAGCATCTGTCAATGTAACGATTGTGTTATTGAAAGATGACTGAATATGTGCCTGTCCGCGTTCAACGTTTTTCTTAACGCGCTTTTTTGTCACTTTTTTCGCAACTTTTTTAGCCATGATAAACTAACCTACTTTCTTCCTATATTATTTCTTCTTATTAGCTACTGTTTTCTTAGGACCCTTACGTGTTCTAGCGTTTGTCTTGGTCTTCTGACCACGAACAGGAAGTCCTTTACGATGACGGATTCCTCTGTAACATCCGATTTCCTGAAGTCTCTTGATATTCAGAGCGATTTCTCTTCTCAGGTCACCTTCTACTGTATAATGTTCATCCATTACGTCACGGATTCTGGAAACTTCTTCATCTGTAAGATCTCTGACACGAGTATCAGGATTTACATTTGCTGCTTCCAGGATCTTGTTTGCGCTTACTCTACCAATACCGTAGATGTAAGTCAAACCGATTTCAATTCTTTTCTCTCTTGGTAAGTCTACACCAGCAATACGAGCCATGTAATTTTTCCTCCATTTTCTCATAAGCTACCGTTCACACGCAGCCCGCCATAGCCAGACGTCTGAAATGTTGTGCGCTGCCCGGTGCTCAGCTATATTGTCTTTAATTGGGGTTCTGGAATTGTTCCAGCACCCAGCCGCGAAAAACGACCTTTCCGTATCATATACATGATCCGGTATTAGAAGCAATATAGGGGATGTATCTGCTGTGTAAACTCTCCAGCATTAAGAGTACTGCCGGATACATCGTCGCATATATTGTCATTAGCATGCAGAGCATGCTGCAGTCGTGTTCAAATCATCCACAAACGGATTGCCGGATTAACCCTGGCGCTGTTTGTGTTTTGGGTTTTCACAGATTACTCTGATACTACCTTTTCTTTTAATGATTTTGCATTTTTCGCAGATAGGTTTAACTGATGATCTAACCTTCATGTGTTAAATCCTCCTTTCCTATTTACTCGCCTTGTAGGGCATAATAACCCCTTTATCTAAAAAGGTACGCTAGAGAGTATAGCACCAGCGCACCTTTTTTGCAAGTATTATTTTCAATTTTTTTAAATTTTTTGAATTATTTTAAAAATGTCTTATTTATCTCTCCAGATAATACGTCCTTTGGATAAATCATATGGAGACAGTTCAATTGTTACTTTGTCTCCTGGAAGGATACGGATGAAGTTCATTCTCAGCTTACCGCTGATATGAGCCAGTACCACATGTTTGTTTTCCAGTTCTACTTTAAACATTGCATTTGGTAATTTTTCCAATACTGTTCCTTCTACTTCAATAACATCTGCCTTAGACATTTGAAAACCTCCTGATTACTTTTCTGATCTCTTCATTTTTAATTGTTTCCTCGGTCAAACTGCACAGTTCTTCCGGTATTGTTTTTCTGACCTGAATATGTTTCCATTTCTTTTTTTTCGGACGCTCTACTGGTTTCAGGCGGCCATCAGAAAGATATACATATTCACCTTCTGTTTTTATGATTACATAAAGTTTGTCTTTATCATGCCCTGCCCTGGACCAGGCGAGCATTCCAAATTCATAATCCATCTTTACCTCCCGGCATCGTCATTATATCTGACCTAATGTCAGGATCTCAGGTTCTCCATCTGTGATCAGTACGGTGTTCTCGTAATGAGCTGACAAAGATCCATCTTCTGTTACAACTGTCCAGTCATCATCCAGCCAGCAGACATCGTAGCTTCCGGCATTGATCATTGGTTCAATCGCAAGTGTCATTCCTGAAACAAGGCGAATACCGCGCCCTCTCTGTGCAAAATTCGGAATCTGAGGATCCTCATGCAAATGAGTCCCTATTCCATGTCCAACCAGATCTCTGACTACTCCGTAGCCAAAGCTCTCAGCATAAGCGCCAATCGCTGCAGATATCTGATACAGGTGATTACCTTCTCTGGCATACTCTATTCCTTTAAAGAAACTGTCTTTTGTGACCTGAATCAGCTGCTGAGCTTCTTTGGATATCTTTCCTACTGCATGAGTTCTTGCCGCATCTGAATGATACCCTTCATAAATAAGTCCGGCATCCAGACTGACAATATCTCCCTCCATCAGAATATGTTCATTATTTGGGATTCCATGTACCACTTCGTCATTTACCGATACACATATGGATGCAGGATAACCGTTATAATTCAGAAAATTCGGAATACATCCCATATCTCTGATCAGTTTTTCCCCATACCGGTCAATGTCTTTGGTAGAGATTCCCGGTTTTACATATTCTTCCAGTTTGGCATGAACAAGTTCAAGACGTTTTCCAGCTTCTCGCATAAGCTGTATTTCTTTCGCAGACTTTATTGATACCGACATATTATTCTCCTAATATCTGCACAATGTTCTGGAAGACATCTTCCATGTCCACTGTACCATCCACTTCTTTTAAGATACCAGCTTTTGTGTAGTAATCAATCAGCGGCTGAGTCTGTTCGTGATATACGCCAAGACGCTTCTGAACAGTTTCTGGCTTATCATCATCTCTGAGGATCAGCTTTTCTCCGCATGCATCGCAGATTCCTTCTACTTTGGTTGGATTGTATACGATATGGTAAGTAGCACCGCATCCTACACAGGCTCTTCTTCCTCCCATACGTGTTACAATGTTCTCATCAGGTACATTGACATCAATGGCATATTCCATCTTTTCGCCATTTTTTGCAAGAGCTGCATCCAGACACTCTGCCTGAGGAATGGTTCTTGGGAAGCCATCTAATACATACCCTTTTTTGCAGTCATCCTGCTGTAATCTGTCTACTACCAGATCCACAACCAGCTCATCCGGAACCAGAAGTCCCTGATCCATATAAGTCTTAGCTTTTTTACCAAGCTCAGTTCCTTCTTTGATGTTCGCACGGAAAATATCTCCTGTGGAAATGTGTGGAATACCATATTTTGCTGCAATCTTCTTTGCCTGTGTACCTTTACCGGCTCCAGGTGCGCCTAACATAATAATCTTCATAATGAAACCTGCCTCATTTTATATTTTTTACCATTAAACACATATAGTGCACCATCTCATCCAGTACAGATGAAACGGTACACTCTATCTTTGTCTACTCGCTTAAAAAGCCTTTATAATTGCGAACTACCATCTGAGATTCGATCTGTTTGATTGTCTCCAGCACTACTCCGACGATAATGATAATGGAAGTTCCTCCAAATGATACATATGCTCCGAAAACTCCGTTAAAGAAGATTGGAATCAGTACCACAATCGTAAGACCAAGTGCACCAATCAGTACAATGTAATTTAAAATCTTGTTTAAGTAATCGCTGGTTGGTTTACCTGGACGAATGCCTGGAATGAAACCACCCTGCTTTTTCATATTATCCGCAACTTCAATTGGATTGAAAGTAATGGATGTATAGAAATATGCAAATGCGATAATTAATGCTACATAAATGATCAATCCGATGGAATAGATTGGCTTGGATGGACTAAACCAGTTGTTCTGACTTAAAGAAGCAATGATCTTTCCGCCTAAACCTTCTCCTGAAATACCCGCAAACGCTGCAATCATACTTGGCATACTAAGCAGAGAAGAAGCAAAGATAACAGGAATAACACCTGCTGTATTTACTTTTAATGGAATAAATGTGGACTGACCACCAACCATTTTTCTGCCCTGCATTTTTTTCGCATACTGAACAGGGATTCTTCTTGTTGCATCGCTTAATAAAATAACCAGTACAATCGTAATAATAATAACAGCCAGAATGATAACACTGGCAAGAACACCTTTGGCGAGTGTTTTTCCTTTGATGAATGACTCGTACAGAGAAACCATATCAGATGGTACTCTGGACAGAATGTTAATCATCAGGACAATGGAAATACCATTTCCGACACCATGCTCTGTGATCTGTTCACCGATCCACATCAGGAATGTGGAACCAGCTGTCATTGCTGCAATTACAGTCAGACCTGTCAGGAAGTTCATGTTCGGAATCAATCCCTGTCTTCCAAAACCAATGGTCATGGCAAGAGATTCTGCCAGTGCCAGGCCAACTGTCACATAACGGGTAATGGCAGTAATCTTCTTTCTGCCTTCTTCTCCATCTCTATGCATTTCTTCCAGTGCCGGAATGGCAATGGTAAGAAGCTGCATAATAATAGATGAAGTAATGTATGGTGTGATATTCAAAGCAAAGATAGACATTTTCTCAAATGAGCCGCCTGTAAATGCACTAAAGAAATTAAATGCATCACCGGTCTGATTTGCAAACCAGTTTGCCAGGTAGTTACGGTCCACACCCGGAACCGGGAGCTGTGAACCGAATCTGACAACAAGGAGCATCAGAAATGTATATAACATTCTTTCTCTGATATCTTTAACCTTAAACGCATCACGAAGTGTCTTTAACATTAGATCACCTCAGCTTTTCCACCAACTGCTTCTATTTTAGCTTTTGCGCCTTCACTGAAAGCATTTGCTTTAACAGTAAGCTTCTTGGTAAGTTCACCGTTTCCAAGAATCTTAACACCGTCTTTGGCACTCTTAATGATACCAGCTTCAATCAGAGTATCGATTGTTACTTCTGTATCATTATCAAATCTTTCCAGTGCGCTTACATTGATTGCTTCGATATCAAGAGTATTTCTGTTTGTGAAACCTCTCTTAGGAAGACGTCTGTACAGTGGCATCTGACCACCTTCAAAACCTGGTCTAGTAGCGCCTGAACGTGCTTTCTGTCCTTTATGTCCCTTACCGGCAGTTTTGCCGTTTCCTGAACCATGTCCGCGACCTCTTCTGAAGTTATCGCTCTGTCTGGAACCTTCAGCAGGTTTTAAGTTTGATAAATCCATCATGGCACCTCCTTATTCTAATATCAATCTAAATTAAACTTCTTCTACTTTTACTAAATGCTGAACCTGTTTTACCATTCCCATTGTTGCTGCATTGTTTGGAAGCTCAACAGATTTGTTCAGTTTCTTCAGTCCAAGTGCTGCAACAGTAGCACGATGCTTTGGAATAGCTCCGATTGGAGATTTTACAAGTGTTACTTTTACTTTATCTGCCATTTTTTACCTCCTGTGCAAATTACGCACGAACTTCTTCAACAGATTTTCCACGGAGTCTTGCAACTTCTTCAGGGGACTTCAGCTGTTTCAGTCCTTCCAGTGTAGCAAGTACAACGTTCTGTTTGTTTCTGGATCCCAGACATTTTGTACGGATGTTGCGAATTCCAGCAAGTTCCAGTACGTTACGTGCAGGACCACCAGCGATGATACCAGTACCTTCCGGAGCTCTCTTCAGAACGATCTGAGATCCACCGAATTTACCGTCAAAGTTGTGTGGAATACTTGCATTTTCATCTAATGCAACAGTGATAAGTTTCTTTGTAGCATCTTCTTTACCTTTACGGATAGCTTCTGGAATTTCAGCAGCCTTTCCAAGTCCGGCACCAACGTGTCCGTTGCCGTCACCAACAACTACCAGGGCTGTAAAACGCATATTACGACCACCTTTTACAACTTTGGTAACACGCTTAATTGACACTACTTTTTCTGTTAATTCTAACTGATTAGCATCAATAATTTCACGTTTCATGTGTCTACCTCCTAAAATTCCAGACCAGCTTCTCTGGCTGCATCTGCTAATGCTTTGATTTTACCCTGATATATAAAGCCGCCTCTATCAAAAACAACTTCTTTAATGCCTTTTTCCAGAGCTCTCTCTGCGATTACTTTTCCAAGGTATGCTGCTGCATCAACGTTATTAGTCTTCTCAACTTCTGCTTTTACTTCTTTCTGAAGTGTGCTTGCAGAAACCAGAGTATTTCCGACTGTATCGTCAATAATTTGAGCATACATATGATTATTGCTTCTGAATACTGCGAGACGTGGTCTCTGTGCAGTACCTGCAAAACGATTACGAAGTCTTCTGTGCTTCTTTACACGAACTTCTGTTCTAGATTCTTTACTAACCATTTTCACACTCTCCTTACTTATTTCTTACCAGTCTTACCAACTTTACGTCTGATAACTTCATCAGCATACTTAATACCTTTACCTTTATAAGGTTCCGGAGCTCTCTTTTCTCTGATTTCAGCTGCGTACTGGCCAACTTTTTCTTTGTCAATACCCTTAACAGTGATTACGTTTCCGTCAACAACTGCTTCCAGGCCTTCTGGATCGATCATCTCTACTGGATGAGAATATCCAAGAGATAATACCAGTTTCTTACCCTGCTTAGCTGCTTTGTAACCTACACCATTTACTTCCAGCTTCTTTTCGAATCCTTCGCTTACACCAACTACCATGTTGTGGATCAGTGTTCTTGTCAGACCGTGCAGAGATTTCATTTTCTTCAGATCATTTGGTCTGCTTACTACTACATGACCATCTTCTACTTTGATATCCATTTCAGCAGGCAGTACTCTTACCAGAGTTCCTTTGCTGCCTTTTACTGTAACTTTGTTGCCTTCCGCAACTTCAACGGTAACGCCTGCAGGAATTGCTACAGGCAGTCTTCCTATACGTGACATTCAAATGTCCTCCTTACTTAGATTTTCGGAGAGAGAGCATTGTCTCTCTCTGTTTTCAGTAACTTTTACGGGGTATCCTACCAAACAAATGCCAGAACTTCTCCACCAACTCCAAGCTTACGAGCTTCTCTGTCAGTGATAACACCTTTGTTTGTAGAAAGAATAGCTACACCAAGACCACCAAGAACTCTTGGAATATCTTCTTTGCCTGCGTGTACACGAAGACCTGGTTTAGAAATTCTCTTAATACCTGTAATGACTCTCTCATTTTTATCAGCACCGTATTTCAGTGTGATGCGGATAACTGGGAAACCGCCTTCTTCAACGATGTCATATTTTGCAATATAACCTTCATCTACCAGAATGTTTGCAATAGCAAGTTTCATTTTGGATGATGGAACATCTACTGTATCGTGTTTTGCAGTATTTGCATTACGGATTCTTGTAAGCATATCTGCAATAGGATCACTCATTGTCATCTGGATTTTCCTCCTTATATTCTCAGATCATTGCTGACCAATCAAGTTGTATCGGCTTACCAGGAAGCTTTCTTAACTCCCGGAATTTCACCTTTGTAAGCCAGTTCACGGAAACAGATTCTGCAGATTCCGTATTTTCTCAAATATGCATGTGGACGACCACAAATTCTGCAGCGGTTGTATTCTCTTGTGGAGAATTTCTGTGGACGCTGCTGTTTAATCTTCATTGCTGTCTTAGCCATGAAATTTCCTCCTATATTCAATCACATTGACTGTTAACAATTCAATTATTTAGAGAATGGCATGTTGAACTGTGTTAAAAGTTCACGTGCTTCTTCGTCAGTCTTTGCTGTTGTAACAAAGATAACGTCCATACCTCTTACCTTGTCAACCTTATCATATTCGATTTCAGGGAAAATTAACTGTTCTTTGATACCAAGAGCGTAGTTACCTCTTCCATCAAACGCATTCGGGTTAACACCTCTAAAGTCACGTACTCGAGGTAATGCAAGGTTAACCAGACGGTCAACGAATTCATACATTTTTTCTCCACGAAGTGTAACTTTACATCCGATTGCCATACCTTCTCTGATCTTGAAGTTAGCAACAGAATTCTTTGCTCTGGTCAGAACTGCTTTCTGGCCTGTAATAGTTTCCATATCCTTAACAGCTGCTTCCAGTAATTTAGCGTTTTCTTTTGCTTCGCCAACGCCCATGTTTACTACAACTTTGTCCAGCTTCGGAACTTCCATAATATTCTTATATCCAAACTTTTTGATCATAGCATCTACGATCTCGTTCTGATACTGTTCTTTCAGTCTACTCAACTTCTAGTGCCTCCTCTCTTACGATTATTTATCGATAACTTCGCCTGTAGCTTTTGCTACACGAACTTTTTTGTCTCCGTCCATCTTGAAGCCAACTCTTGTTGCCTTTCCGTTATGGAGAAGCATTACATTAGAAGCATCAATGAAAGCTTCTTTGTTTACAATACCACCCTGCTGATTAGCAGCTGATGGTTTTGCATGTTTAACAACCATGTTGATGCCTTCAACGAGCACTTTATGGTTCTTCACATCTACTTTGAGGACTTTGCCCTCTTTATCTTTATCTTTACCAGCGATAACTTTTACTGTATCGCCTGTCTTGATTTTTAATGCTGACATTCGGGTACCTCCTTATAATACTTCCGGAGCCAGTGAAACAATTTTCATAAACTGTTTATCACGAAGCTCTCTTGCTACTGGTCCAAAAATACGAGTTCCTCTTGGATTCTTGTCATCTTTGATGATGACTGCAGCATTTTCATCAAATCTAATATAAGAACCATCTTTACGACGGGTTTTGTTTACTGTACGAACTACGACAGCCTTTACAACATCGCCTTTTTTTACAACGCCACCTGGTGTTGCATCTTTAACCGTAGCAACGATTACATCACCGATAGCTGCATATCTTCTGGTAGATCCGCCCATAACTCTGATGCAAAGTAATTCTTTTGCTCCAGTGTTATCAGCAACTTTCAGTCTACTCTCCTGCTGTATCATGCTGATTACCTCCTATACTATTTCACTCTTTCAGTGATTTCCACAAGTCTCCATCTCTTATCTTTGGATAAAGGTCTTGTTTCCATTACTTTTACTGTATCACCGATGTTACATTCGTTGTTTTCATCGTGTGCTTTTAATTTATAAGTACTCTTTACGACTTTTTTGTAAAGAGGATGTTTCACATGGTTCTCAACTGCAACAACGATTGTCTTGTCCATCTTGTTGCTGACAACTTTACCAACACGGGTTTTTCTAAGATTTCTTTCCACGTCTATTTGCTCCTTTCGTGGTAATTCACTTACGCATTAGCTTTCTCAGTGATAACGGTCTGAATTCTTGCGATGTTCTTACGAACTTCTTTGATTCTGCTTGTGTTATCCAGCTGATTGGTTGCATTCTGGAATCTTAAATTGAAAAGTTCCTTTTTAGCAGCTACTAATTCTTCGTTTAATTCTGCAGCTGATTTGCTTTTTAAATCTTCTACATACTTATTAATTTTCACTGTTATCACCGCCTTCTAAATCTGCACGAGATACGATTTTGCATTTGCACGGTAATTTGTGCATAGCAAGACGTAACGCTTCACGGGCTACTTCTTCCGGAACTCCTGCCAGTTCAAACATAACACGTCCCGGTTTTACAACTGCTACCCAGTATTCCAGTGTTCCTTTACCGGAACCCATACGGGTTTCAGCTGGTTTTGCTGTTACAGGTTTGTCTGGGAAAATCTTGATCCAAACTTTACCACCACGTTTGATATAACGAGTCATAGCAACACGGGCAGCTTCGATCTGGTTTGATTTAATCCAGCATGGTTCAGTTGCAACAAGTCCATATTCACCATTGGAAATTGTATTTCCTCTTAACGCCTTTCCAGCCATGCTTCCACGGAACTGTTTACGACGTTTTACTCTTTTAGGCATTAACATTATTTATCGCTCCCTTCCTTTACGTTTTTGGTTGGAAGGATTTCGCCGTTGTAAATCCATACCTTTACGCCCATCTTGCCGTAAGTGGTATCTGCTTCTGCGAATCCATAGTCAATATCTGCACGAAGTGTCTGAAGTGGAATAGTTCCCTCACTGTAGAACTCTGTACGAGCCATATCAGCTCCGCCAAGACGTCCTGAAACAGCAGTCTTAATTCCCTTTGCTCCTGTTTTCATGGTTCTTCCCATTGTGGATTTCATAGCACGACGGAAGGAAACACGGTTTTCCAGCTGCTGAGCAATGTTTTCAGCTACTAACTGAGCATCTCTGTCCGGTCTCTTAACTTCTTTGATATCTACAAGAAGTTTTCCTGTTACGAACTTCTGAACTTCAGCTTTTACTTTTTCGATCTCTGAACCGCCTTTACCGATTACAACACCCGGTTTAGCTGTGTAGATGATCACTTTTACTCTTCCTGATGCTCTTTCGATTTCGATTTTTGAAACACCAGCGCTATATAACTTCTTCTTCAGGTATGTTCTGATCTTGTTGTCTTCGATCAGGTAATCAGCAAATTCTGACTCAGCATACCACTTGGAGTCCCAGTCTTTAATAACACCGACTCTTAAGCCGTGTGGATTAACTTTCTGTCCCATGCTTTACCTCCTATCTTTCATTCAGCACGATTGTGATGTGGCTCATTCTCTTTTCGATACGATAAGCTCTACCCTGTGCTCTTGGTCTGATTCTCTTCATTGTAGGTCCTTTGTTAGCGTAGCATTCTTCTACATAAAGGTTCTCTACACTCATTCCGTTATTGTTTTCAGCATTTGCGATTGCTGACTCTAATAATTTTTTAATTAATGTAGAAGCGTATCTTGGGTTGTAAGTTACAATACCAAGTGCTGTCTGCACATCTTTGCCTCTAATAGCATCTAAAACGAAGCATGCCTTCTGAACTGAGACTCTCGCATAAGATAACTTTGCGGATGGTCTTGTGTCCTTCTGAGCATTTCTTTCTCTCTTGATTTGGGATCTATGTCCTTTTGCCATGGATGAAGCCTCCTTTCAAATATTATCCTTAACGAGATTTCTTCTCGTCTTTACCATGTCCTCTGTATGTTCTGGTTGCGACGAACTCTCCAAGTTTATGTCCAACCATATCTTCTGTTACGTATACAGGCACATGTCTTCTTCCATCATGAACTGCAATTGTATGTCCAACCATCTGTGGGAAAATTGTAGAACGGCGGGACCAGGTCTTGATAACCTGTTTAGATCCTGCTGCGTTCATTTCGTCAACTTTTTTCAGTAAGCTTGCGTCCGCAAACGGTCCTTTTTTAAGTGAGCGAGCCATAGGTTCTAACCTCCTTATATTTCTCGATTAATATTGTTATTAGTTGATTGCTTTACCATCGCGTCTTCTTACGATGAGCTTGTTAGAAGCTTTCTTCTTGCTTCTGGTCTTAAGACCCAGTGCAGGTTTGCCCCAAGGTGTACATGGACCTGGACGGCCGATACCGGTCTTACCTTCACCACCACCGTGTGGATGGTCATTCGGGTTCATAACAGATCCACGAACGGTAGGTCTGATACCCATGTGACGTTTTCTACCAGCTTTACCAATATTAATCAGGTTGTGATCACCATTTCCTACAACACCGATTGTTGCGCGGCAGATGATCGGAACCATTCTCATTTCTCCTGAAGGGAGACGAAGTGTTGCATATTTTCCTTCTTTAGCCATCAGCTGTGCGCCGTTACCAGCTGCACGAACAAGCTGACCACCTTTTCCAGGATAAAGTTCAATATTGTGAACCATTGTACCAACTGGGATCTGGGATAATGGCAGGCAGTTACCGATTCTTACTTCGGCTTCTTCACCGCTCATAACCTTCATTCCGTCTTTCAGTCCCTGTGGTGCAAGGATGTAAGCTTTTTCTCCATCAGCGTAAGTAATCAGAGCAATGTTAGCTGTTCTGTTTGGATCGTATTCGATACCAGTTACTACTGCTGGGATACCATCTTTTTTATTTCTCTTGAAATCGATGATTCTGTATTTTCTTCTGCTTCCGCCTCCGCGGTGTCTTACAGTAATTTTTCCCTGATTGTTACGTCCGGAGTTTTTCTTAAGAGATACAACAAGGCTCTTTTCCGGAGTAGTCTTTGTAATTTCAGAGAAATCAGATCCCGTCATGTTTCTTCTTGACGGTGTATATGGTTTATAGGTTTTAATTCCCATTTTTGTTTCTCCTTTCAATATATTTCGCATGCATCCTGCGATGCATATACCTTATATATCGTCCGCCATATTCTGAATCAGAACTGACGGAACTCATCAGCTAATCTTATAATCCCTGGAAGATCTCAATATCTTTGCTGTCTTCTGTCAGAGTTACGATTGCTTTCTTTGTCTTAGCTGTTTTTCCAACGGTCATTCCACGACGTCTGGTCTTTCCATCCAGGTTCATGGTATTAACACGTTTTACCTTTGTTCCTTCGAACATCTTTTCTACAGCTTCTTTGATCTGAGATTTTGTTGCCTCAGTGTGTACCTGGAAAGTGTATTTCTTTTCTGCCATAGCATTCATACTCTTTTCAGTTACGATTGGTTTAAGGATTACATCATAATACTGAATTGCTGCCATTATGCGTACACCTCCTCGATTGCCTGTACGGCTTCTTTTGTCATAACCAGTGTGTTATGTTTCAGAATGTCGTATACATTGATGGTATTTACCAGAGATGTCTGAACACCAGCAATGTTTCTTGCAGAAAGCACTACCTTTTCATCATTCTCTTTCAGAACAACGATTGCCTTTTCAGCTTTTACATTGTTCAGTACATTTACCATAGCTTTTGTCTTGATCTCATCAAATTTCAGTTCATCAAGGATTACCACCTTGTTTTCCTGAACTTTTGCAGTTAATACAGACTTAAGAGCTGCTCTCTTTTCTTTCTTGTTCATCTTGAAAGAATAGTCTCTTGGAACTGGTGCGAATACAACTCCGCCGCCTGTCCACTGTGGAGCTCTTGTTGAACCCTGTCTTGCATGACCGGTTCCTTTCTGTCTCCAAGGTTTTCTTCCGCCTCCGGAAACTTCAGAACGTGTTTTTGCTTTCTGTGTTCCCTGACGATTGTTTGCCAGCTGCTGAAGCACTGCCATGTGTACCAGATGTTCGTTTACTTCTACACCAAACACAGCATCGTTAAGCTCCATTGTGCCAACTTCTTTGCCTTCCATATTGTAAACAGATACGTTTGCCATCTGTGTGTTCCTCCTTTCCTACAAGGCCTATTTGCCAGATTTTACTGTTTCTTTGATAGTAACCAGAGATTTCTTTGGTCCAGGAACTGCTCCCTTAACCAGAATCAGATTGTTCTCTGCGTCAACTCTTACTACTTCCAGGTTCTGGATTGTTACACGTTTACTTCCCATATGTCCTGGCATTCCTTTTCCTTTGAATACCTTACTTGGGTCAGAACAAGCACCGTTAGAACCCTGATGACGATGGAACTTAGAACCATGAGCCATAGGACCTCTGTGCTGACCGAATCTCTTAATCGCACCCTGGAATCCTTTACCTTTGGAAATTGCTGTAGCATCGATCTTGTCACCAGCTGCAAAAATATCAGCTTTGATTTCCTGTGCTACTGTAAATTCCTCAGCATTTTCAAATTTGAACTCTCTGACAAATCTCTTGCAAGAAACTCCTGCTTTGTCAAACTGACCTTTCATTGGCTTGTTAACCAGATTTTCTCTCTTGTCAGCAAAACCAACCTGTACTGCGCTGTAACCATCATTCTCAACTGTCTTGATCTGTGTTACTACACAAGGGCCAGCCTGAAGAACGGTTACCGGAGTTAATACTCCATCTTCGTTGAAGATCTGTGTCATTCCGACTTTTGTTGCTAAAATCGCTTTCTTCATCCTTTTTACCTCCTGTTTTTCTACAGCGGATTACACTGTGTTGTGCAATCATCCTAGTCAAACAGTCAATATAAGTGGAACTTTGGCTTTCGCCACTGTTGCTTCTATATCAACCCGTAGGATAATTAACTCTTAACTCAAGAACTTATTTGTTCTTCATCTTGATATCGATATTTACACCTGCTGGCATTTCCAGTCTGGACAGTGCATCAACTGTCTTCTGTGTTGGTGCAATGATATCGATCAGTCTTTTATGAGTTCTCTGTTCGAACTGTTCTCTGGAATCTTTGTATTTGTGAACGGCACGAAGAATTGTAACAACTTCCTTCTTAGTTGGAAGAGGTACCGGTCCACTTACCTGAGCTCCATTCTTTTTTACAGTTTCGATGATTTTCTTAGCAGATGCATCCACCAGCTGGTGATCATATGCTTTTAATGTGATTCTCATTACTTGACTTGCCATAAAAAAAGTCGCCTCCTTTTCGCACTTTTATTGCTAAGTACGACAAGCGGTGACTGTACACGCTCCCGTGTGTATCTCGGAACATACTCCATTCATCCACACGTTGTTTCCGGTCATAGCCGGACAGTTAATTTGTACAGTGACTTGTCGCCAGTTTTCTAACTTGACATTCGCTCCACGGAAAACCTGTAGAATTTCTACAGCAACCTCACGCTTCAACGCTATCAAGGTCACAACAGTTGCATTATATATGATATTTTTTTATTTTGCAAGGGTTTTTTGAATTTTTTTGTATTTTTTCTTATACACTGTTTTTCATTCCTGAAATGGGTATTGCAATCCTCAGTCTCCATCCCATATAATAAATACAGCAGATGTACAAGACGTCTATATTCTTACCTTATTATATAGGAAGAAACACAAATTTCAATATAAAATATGATGCTATTACGAAAGGAATATTTATGTGGATTGCTGATCATTGGAAAGATTACGAAGTATTAGATACCTCCAAAGGAGAAAAACTGGAACGTTGGGGCAGGTACATCCTGGTTCGTCCGGATCCCCAGGTCATCTGGGATACCCCAAAGGCTCTTCCTGAATGGAAGCACATGAACGGGCATTATCACCGCAGCAAAAAAGGCGGCGGTGAATGGGAGTTTTTTAATCTCCCTGAGCAGTGGACGATTCATTATCATTCCCTCACTTTTAATTTGAAACCTTTTAGTTTTAAGCATACCGGTCTTTTCCCGGAGCAGGCTGCCAACTGGGACTGGTTTTCCCGTAAAATCACAGAAGCAGGACGCCCTGTTAAGGTTCTGAACCTGTTTGCATACACCGGCGGCGCTACTCTCGCCGCTGCCGCTGCAGGTGCTTCAGTAACCCATGTAGATGCTTCCAAGGGTATGGTCATCTGGGCAAAAGAAAATGCCCGTTCCTCCGGCCTGGAAAACGCACCAATCCGTTGGATCGTTGATGACTGTGTAAAGTTTGTAGAACGTGAAATCCGCCGGGGCAATCATTACGATGCCATTATTATGGATCCGCCATCTTACGGCCGTGGTCCAAAAGGAGAGATCTGGAAGATTGAGGATGCCATCCATCCGCTGGTAAAGCTCTGTGCCCAGTTGCTCAGTGATCAGCCACTCTTTTTCCTGATCAATTCCTATACAACAGGCCTGGCACCTGCGGTTCTGACTTATATGCTGGCTACTGAATTAAAACATTTTCACGGTCATGTAGATTCCCAGGAGATTGGTCTTCCGGTATCTTCCAATGGACTGGTACTGCCATGTGGTGCTTCCGGGCGCTGGGAGGCATAAAAGCCAAAGGGGACTGAACTTATATTCCTCATAAGTTCAGTCCCCTTTTGTTCACTTCAAATTTTCTCTCAGTGTTTTTTCATCTGCCTCATATTCAAATATACACCTTTCATAGGCGTTGATAATATTTGTCTCATGATACTTATCATATCTCTTATGCTGTCTTCCATAACTCATATGTACGTGCCCATGAATAAAAAATTTGGGGTTGTACTTTTCCATCAGTTCCACAAATATGCGAAATCCCTGATGTGGCAAATCTCTTCCATCGTTAATTTCATATGCTGGTGCATGCGTGAGTAAAATATCAAACCCTCTGTGTCGGAACAACTTCCATCTCATTTTTCGTACACGCTTGCTCATCTGTGCATCCGTATACTGATGTTCTCCTGCATGATACCGCATAGAGCCGCCAAGTCCCATAATACGTACGCCCTGGTAGACATATATATCATCCTCGATGCAAATACATCCTTCCGGTGGCTTATACTTATATTTATCATCATGATTGCCATGTACATACAGAACCGGTGCTGATGACATTGTAACCAGAAAAGACAGATAATCCGGTGACAGATCCCCTGCTGAAAGGATCAGATCTATTCCTTCCAGCTTTCCTTTTTCATAGAAATCCCATAAATACCTGGATTCCTCATCCGCAATAGCAAGTATCTTCATCGTGTTGCCCTTCCAGTACTTCTATTCTATTTCACCGCTGATTCCCTGTTCCATAACAACCGGTATCGCATGTTCTGTCAGTTCTGACATCTTTGGAATTCTGCCGATAACGTTCTCACACAGCCAGTCCATTGTGATAATTTTCTCTGGAGTCAGTGTCTCTTCTTTATCTTCCTGCACCACTCCGTTCTGAGAATATAGCACTCCGGAAAATGGATTAAATTCTCCTGCGCAAATCGTCTTACGCAGCAAGGCAATCAGCCGTTCTGTGCCAGCCGGCAGGCTGTTGGAACAAATCACATCCACGATTCCAGCAGACATTCCCCACCAGTAATTCAGCGATTTCTGTCCACTGCTTTCTGCATTTTTCCAATCACCCTCCATAATATTCTGAATCATCTGTTCATAGAATTTACCCCAGTGCAGAATCGGCATGGCGATATTATGATGAGTTTCGTCCCCCAGTTCAAATAGCCCAAAATGCCTGGATCCCATATTCTTATTTGGAATGATAATATTCCTTCCACATACATAAGATACCCCATGTTCCTGAAAACGCTCTACATAATCAATGTCTTTTTCTGACTCCCATTCTACATATACTTTTGCCCGTGGGTTAATCATCTGTGCACCCAGCGCAAACGCATTAATATTCGATACTGTTCCATAGATTGGATAATCGGCAAGATAACCCAGTTTATCGTTCGTGGTCATTGCTCCGGCTATCGCTCCAAGAATGAACTTGGCTTCATAAATACGCGCATTATAATTCCGAATGACACCCTTATCAGACATAAGAGAACAATTTAATATCTTCACATCTTTATAATCCAGTGCCACCTTCAGACTTGCATTATAAAGAACCGGTGATGTTGTAAAAATAATGGAATTTCCATCCTTTACAGCCTGGCGTACGCTATCCTCCAGACTTGGATACTGTTCTGCAATATAGACCCTCACCTTAACCTGATCCGGGAATGCCTGTTCCAGATGCATCCTTCCCAGATCATGAATATAAGTCCATCCCGACTTATGCGGATCTACTTCGTGAACAAATGCGATATTCTGAACCGGTGCACTGGTTGGGATCAGGCGCTGCAGTAACGGCTTTTTCACCACTTCCGGATTCATCCGGATGTCCAGGCTTTCTTCATTTCCCTGTGTCTCAAAAACTTTGGCACTTCTCGCAATCCGTATCTGCATCTCAGATGCGGTCATCTTTCTCACTTCATCATATCCATAGATCTCTATGAAGGTCAACAACGCGTCTCCAACCGTCCGTTCTTCGTTCTCTTTCACCAGGGTACGGAACACACTCTCAAAACAGGAATAGATGGAACTAAAGTTCATCCTGTCTTCATCCGTCCACTTCTCATCTGGCTTTTTTCCAATCAGGCTCTGCAACTTTGCAAACCGCCCTTCCTCTGAGAAATAAATATAATTAATAGAAGACAGTTCATAAAAATCCATAAATTCATAATAAATCTTGTTCTTCTTTTCTTCCGTACGATAAGGTACGATTCTGGTAACTGTTCCCGCAATAGACACAGCATCAAAGAACTTCAATACGCTGACTCTTTTGTTTCCTTCCAGAACATAAAACTCATTCATATATTCGTAAGCTTTGATCGCATCATGAATTCCCTCTTTCAGATGCGACTCACAGAGCGTTGACCACTTCATGGCAAATTCTGTATGATCATCCAGGATTGGCATAAAGTTGCACGCAAACGCCTGCGCTCTTCCGGCAGTCTTAGTTCCTACAATTCGTTCTGCAGGAATCTGTACCAGTCCAAGTGGATATTCCATCACTGAATTAGCAGCTTCCGGTATCTCATCCAATACTTTCAGATACGGGTTCCCCTTTTTCGCATACTGCGCCATCATTGCCCTTTTTCCAGATTTAACTGCTTTCAGATAAAGCTCCATTCCTTCTTTTCCCATGCTCGTACTCCCCCTTTGCCAGGTCAATTTGTGATACAAAAAAATTATATCCTGTCTTTCGCCCTTTTTCAACTATCCGTCATAAATTCTGTCATATGCTTTCGATAACGCAGAGGCAGCATCGTTCGCTGGCATTTTGGATTCTCCCTTTCTCTGATCCCCACTGTAGTAAAAAACTCTTTCCAGAGATCGGTATACAAGTCCCTCACTTTTTCCGTCTCTCTCAGGAGCTGCCACTCCCCGTCTGATAATTCCGTATAATAAGCGTTCTCATTCTTTGGGTGAATCAGTGCTTTTTTCCGACCATCATCGATGATCACCCAATATTCTGATGGCATACGATTGGTAAACTGTTCTTCCAGCATCAGCAAAATATCATTCTCAGGCTCTATATGGCATACATAGACCTGATTCCTATGGCAGGTAAACCGCGCAATCTCTTTGAAATAATGTGCTTCATTCCCTACCTTCCTGGATAATTCAAACAGACTCATCACAACCGGATCCGTCATCATATCTGTTACCCGCTTTCCAAAATGAAATCCATAAATCAGGAAGCGGTATATACTGTCCAGTTTCTTTCTGTCTTTACTGTGTGCTGCATAAAATACCCATTGCCATGCCTGCCAGGATATCTTCTTTCGGATAGATGCTGTTACTTTCGCCGCTTTTTCCGGTTCTCCATCTATATGAATATAATTACAAAATAATTCCTGCTGCAGCACCGGTTCCAGTTCCAGTCGGATATTCCGATGCCCAAGCCCACTCTCCCAGGCTCTGTATATACAGGTCATCATAGCCTCCCATTCATCACTGCATGTAAAAACTGTCATATTCTCTCCTTTCTTTTTATGTACCTGTTATGCAAGATGAAAATCATCAAACAAGGACATCTGTTGATAATCCTGCTGATGTTGAATCTGCCAGTTATCCTTCCGATTCATATCTGTCAATTGTCTCATAATATAGGTTTCTTCCAATGGAACAGCATACATCATCCTTCCTTTACAGGTGATAAAGAAATGCGCCCGCTTCAACACTACACCCATTCTTTTCAGATGTTCAAATTCAATTGTTCCACTCTTTCTTGCCTGCATAATTCTGAGTGCTGACTTAGGTCCGATCCCTGGAATTCTCAATAGCATATCATAAGGAGCTCTGTTCACCTCTACCGGGAAAAACTCCATATGGCGCAACGCCCAGTCACACTTGGGATCTAGCTGTTCATGAAAGCCTGGATGCTGCTCACTGAGCAGTTCCTCTGCTTGGAAGCCATAGTAACGCATCAGCCAGTCGGCCTGGTACAGACGATGCTCCCGTAACAGTGGCACCTCAGTCCCCGGCTGTGGCAATGCAGAATCCTCATTCAGTGGAATATAAGCCGAGTAAAAAACTCTCTTCAAATCATACTTCTGATACAGGTACTGGGTAGTCTTCACCAGCTGATAATCAGTTTCCCCGGCAGCGCCGATGATCATCTGCGTACTCTGTCCCGCTGCCGCAAAAGAACGCATCTCCAGCCCCTTTTTCTGTTCAGAAGGCAGTAATAGTATGTGCTTCGCCTCTTCAACGTTTTCCTCGCCCGTTGTTCCGGTAATTCGCCCTCTCTTTTTTTCTGAGAAAATACTGTGTTCCAGATAACGATTTCCCATACTGCGTTCCATTTGTCCGCTTTTTCCAAGTGCGAGCCGACTGACCGCTATCGTTCTGGCTACCATACTCATTGGCTTCAGAATCGCTCTGTGATTCTTATTCGGTGCCAGCTTACGCATTCCCTCAGCTGTAGGAAGTTCCAGATTAATACTCATACGATCTGCCAGATAACCTGCTTCTGCCAGCAATTCCTCCGGTGCTCCAGGTACTGCTTTCATATGTACATACCCCCGAAACCGATACTTCGTACGCAGGATTCTGACTGTACGACACATCTGCTCCATAGTATATGCCGGACTGCGGTCCACTGCCGAACTCAGGAACAGTCCCTCAATATAATTTCTCTTATAAAATTCCATAGTCAGCTCACAGAGTTCTTCCGGTGTAAAAGAGGTACGTGGCACATCATTCGATACTCTGCTGAGACAATACTTACAGTCGTAAATACAATAATTCGTCTGCAATACCTTTAGCAAAGAGATACATCTTCCATCTGCAGCAAAACTATGACAGATTCCATCCGCACAGGCATTCCCCAGGTACCCTTTTTTTCCGTTTCTTTTTGCACCACTGGATGTACACGCCACATCATATTTGGCTGCATCTGCAAGAATATGAAGCTTTTCCTGTAAATTTAATTCTTTTTCTATCTTCATCTTCTCTCCTTCTTTCGAACATATGTTCTGTATTTAAGATATCATGTTTCTTTTCCGGTTGCAAGAAAAAGATGTTTTTGTGCTGAAATTCTGATATAAATATGCTATACTGGGTAACATAGAAATGAAATCGGGAGGTTATATCATGGCAGAAAAAACTATAGACGTAACTGCACTTGGTGAGTTATTAATCGATTTTACCGAAAATGGCACAAGTGCTCAGGGCAATCCTATTCTGGAGGTCAATCCCGGCGGTGCACCATGTAATGTACTTGCAATGCTGCAGAAGCTGGGTAAGCAGACTGCATTTATCGGGAAGGTCGGAGATGATATGTTCGGTCGTCAGCTGACAGACGCGGTCTCTTCCGTAGGCGTTGATACCCGTGCTCTTCTGGTCGATAAAGAAGTTCATACTACACTGGCTTTTGTCCATACCTATCCGGACGGAGACCGTGATTTTTCTTTTTACCGGAACCCAGGAGCAGATATGATGCTGACAAAAGAGGATGTAGATGAAGACCTGATTCGTTCTTCCAGGATTTTCCATTTCGGCACCCTTTCCTCTACGCATGAAGGAGTAAGAGAAGCCACCAGATATGCTATCGATGTGGCAAAAGAAGCCGGAGATCTGATCAGCTTTGATCCAAATTTACGACCACCACTCTGGTCTTCACTGGATGACGCTAAAAAAGAGATCGAATATGGCCTTGGGAAATGTGATATTCTGAAGATTTCCGACAATGAAGTGGAATTCCTTTTTGGTACCACAGATTACGATCTTGGTGCAAAACTGTTAAAGGAGAAATACAACATTCCTCTGATTCTCATTACTTTGGGACCGGATGGCAGCCGTGCTTATTACAAAGATATGCGTGTAGAAGTGGCTCCTTTTTTACAGGACAACACCATCGAGACTACCGGTGCAGGCGATACATTCTGTGCAAGTTCTCTGAATTATGTGCTGGAGCATGGACTGGATCATCTGACGGAAGAAAATCTGAAGGAACTTCTTACCTTTGCCAATGCTGCTGCATCACTGATTACCACCAAAAAAGGTGCCTTAAAGGTTATGCCTGAAAAAGAAGAAGTTCTTGCCTTTATCGCTTCCCGTTCATAAATATAATATTAGGAGGAGTTCTATTCTATGAAATTTATTTATCCAGCCATTTTTTCCAAAGATGCAGATGGTGTATTCCATGGTTATTTTCCAGATCTGGAAGACTGTCTCTCCACTGGTGAGACTCTGGATGAAGCCATCGAAAATGCCAATGAAGCAGCCTGCAACTGGCTTTCCGTCGAACTGGAAGAAGACGGACATCTTCCACCAGTTTCCGATCCCGCCGATCTGGATCTGAAGGAAGGTGAAATTATTCGCAATATTGCCGCAAATATCCGTTTATTCGATGGATATGATGAATGACAAAAAGGGACAGACTACAACCTGACGGCTGTGATCTGTTCCCTTTTCTATTTCTGCATATTCTTTAAGTAGCATCTGCAGTATCTTTCTTTTTCAGCAATTCCAGATAGGCCTCCACGATCTTGGGATCAAACTGTGTTCCTGCGCATCGCATCAATTCTTCCCTGGCTTCTGCTTCACTGATCGCCTTATGATAAGGTCTGTCATGAACCATCACATCATAGCTGTCTACTACCGTAATGATTCTGGATAATAATGGGATCTCTTCTCCCTTTAAGCCAGAAGGATATCCGGTACCATCCCACTTCTCATGGTGATGCAGAATCAGTTCTGCAATGGCTTCCAGTTCCGGACTTGCTTTGGCAATCCGATATCCTTTACTGGTGTGAGTCTTCATAATCTCCCATTCTTCTGCATCCAGCCTGCCAGGCTTCAACAGAATGTTCTGCGGAATGGCGATTTTCCCTATATCATGAAGAATACTTAAAAGAGCCAGTCTGCCAATATCCTTATCGGACAGTCCCATACATCCCCCCAGTTCCATTGCTACATCCCGTGTTCTCAGTACATGCTCTTCTGTCTCATAATCACTTTCCAGCAGTGTCTGCGACAGAGAATGAATCACCGAACTCGTCTGAGAGCTGTCACTGAGCAGCTTTCTGTTTTTCAGGCTCTCCATTGTTTCCTGAATTCCGTCAAATATATCCTCGTCTTTTTCTCCAATCTCAGCAAGACCATATTCCAGTTCAAAAGTCAGATTCATAGTTGGCACACTTAACGGCTTTTCTTTTAGCTTTTGCGCCAGTTCTCTTGCTCTTTCATACGTTGTCTGCAAAAGTACTGCCAGAAAGGATCCATTCTCCATCTTTGCCATATACGTACCTTCTGGCAAAATCTCGCGCATTTTCTCTACGGTACGAATCATAACTTCATTGCCTTTTTCTCTTCCCAACGCATGATTGATCACATTCAGTCCATTGACATTCACAGCAAGCAGTTGTATTGGATATACTCTTTCCCGATCCAGCTCAGACAGGTACTTCAGCATACCACCCGAAAGCTCCAGACCGGTAATCATGTCCTTCATATAGGTCGTATCACGCATAATCAGGGTACTTCCGACCAATGCATTATGGCGATCCTTCAGGCCGGAGATTTCGCAGCAATAATTCCGTTCCTCTTTTCCGTTCTTATCTTTCCATTCATAGATTTGATTTTTTCCCTGAAATGGCGGCATTTTCCTCTGTTTCAAAAAGTCTTCCAGACGAATGGGATCTTCCAGATTCTTATTCAGCTCCGGAAATATCTGCTGCATCTCCAGATTGCAGTCAAGCAGATAGCCTTCATAATCAAAAAAAGCAATCTTCATACCGCAATGTTCCATCAACATCTCTCTGGTCTGAATCAATGTTTCTCTTTCCAGATAATGAAATACATTTATATATACCATAGCGCCACAGAGACTGTAAAAACAAATGGACACATCAAATTCAAACCTGCTTCCCCCAAAAAGGAACAACATATTCAATCCAATCGTAGCCAGAAGACTATTGATAATGCGCATATACTTGGAACAATACATCTGTGGGGTATGTGCGCACTTCCACAACAGCGTTCCAATTGTCAACGCAAGTAAAATATAACAATAGATCAAATGACAACGATACAGTATTCCCGGCAGGTAATGATACACCACATAAGTATCCCGGTTGATTGTTTCATAGGAAAGTGCGATCTCATAAAATGGATTGATACACAGAATCACTGTATCTGCTGCTGCATATAACCATAAAGCCATTCTCACTGTCTTCCACTTTTGCAGTCTCCTCGGTACTTTTATAAAACGGATCACAAAATAGAACAGCAGAATCAGTACGTAATCTATCCCTATAAACAATCCACTGCTAAAAAAAGAGTTCCAGAAATAACTCTGAGAACTGATTGCCAACAGTCCAACAGAATAACCGCGCAAAACAACGCCTGATACGCTACCATAGTTCTTACCTGCTTTCCCCTTACCGGAGCTTTTTCACCTGATCTTTTTCACAGATTTTCCTGATTCTTCCATTCTCAATCAGATAACCTTCTCCGTGTAATACCTCTTCCCCATCTCTTTTTAAAATATAACTTCCATCTGTCAGCACATAAAATCTTCTTCCCACGCTGTCTACACAGGCAATATCTTCTATGACTCTCTTTCCATCCAGATAATCATCCCGAATCGCCTGATAATGAGGTATCACACGTATATTGGTAAGTCCCAGGCCTTCCATGAATCTGCGGTACTGCGGATCGGTTGTCTCCCCTTCCAATTCCGGTTGAGCATACACTTCTTCTGCACAGTTCATACTTCCTGCACTGATTCCCATCAGTGAACCCTTAAACTGATGAAGCAGATGTCTTAAATGAATAAATTCAAAAAACTGATTCTGGGTAGGTACATGCCCACCCCCAAGAATGATAAAATCGTATTCTGACAGATTATGCATCACAGATTCCACATTACGGTAATCACATACCATAAAAGAACAGATATCCAAATCTGACTTCAGCAGCCTATCCTCCAGGAATTCTCCCATCTGGTCATTCTGTTCATATGCCTTCGGATCTGCACAGATCAGAAGACATCTGGAATTCTTCTTCCAGTCCTTATACAGTTCCTCTAACAATCCATTGGAAGGGTCCAGCCCTTCAAATGTACTTTTTTCTCCCCGATAGGCTCCTGTCGGGCTGCTTGTCAGATATAATGCCATTCTACATGCCTCTCTTTTATAATAAAATTTCAAGCAAAAAATGATCAAGGTACTGTTTTTATTATACCTCTTATTTTCTTTCTATGCCACCAGAAAAAGCTATTTTCGGACATAAAATAAGCCCGATCGATTCTTTTTTTCTCGACCGGGCTTTTAATGAAATTCCAGTAACTTCATTGTCTACACCTTCACTTTCTCAGATTATGGAGTACTACGTTATGTTTTCTTTGGACCGTACCTCCTGCTTTTATTCTGTCGTATGTTCTGCATTTTCTATTCCAATGGATCGTACCTCTTTCTTTATTTTCTATGGGATAAACATTCTCATCTCATTGGAGTGTACCTCTTTCTTTTATTTTTCCTTTGGAATGTTCTTATGCCATTGGACTGTACCTCGCTTTATCTTTTACTATGGAGCTCTTTCTTTCATTCTGATCATCTTCTTTTTAATAGTGTCATCTATGTGAACTCCTAAGAGATTATCAATCGAATATTATCAACGTCCCAACGGTAACACCTCTTTCTTTTTTTATTTTTCTATTTATTTTCTTCTTGTCTCTCTTGTTTTGTTATCTGTATATTATCATGTGTTCTTCTTTTTGTCAACTACTTTGTTTAATATTTTTAAATATTCAGACTATTCTGTCTATTTTTATATTTTATTGTTATCATTAGTGTCAACTACCCGTTCCAGACTGCATGACTTCCACCCCGTCCCTTGGTTATCACCAGTTGTTCTTCCATCTCCTGCTTCAGCTCTGTCACATGAGAAATTATGCCGATCATCCTGGAGCCACCAGCCATTCTCTTTAAAACCTTTACTGCCTGATTTCTGGAATGTTCGTCCAGAGAGCCAAATCCCTCATCAATAAACATCATATCCAGTTGAATAGCAGCACAACTCTGCTGAATCTGATCCGCCATCCCCAGTGCCAGGGAAAGGGCTGCCATAAAAGATTCCCCTCCTGACAAAGTTCTTACTTCTCTCTCCTTCCCGGTTACTGTGGAATATACCATCAGATCCAACCCATGATTTTTCCCTGTACCAGCCTTATCCAGCTGATACATTCGCAGTTCATACTGTCCTCCTGACATTTCTCCAAACCGTCGATTAGCCGCTATCAAAATATGTTCCAGATAATACCGTTGCACAAATGTCTCAATGTCCATCCGGGCACCTGATATATTTCCGGACAATAGCTGATACAGATGTTCTGTCCTGCTATAATCCTCCACGATTTTCTTTCGTGTTTCCTGATTAACTTTCAATCGCTCCAATGCTTTTCGGTTCGTCTGATATCTGGTACTGCACTCTGTCAGCTGTTCTCTCAGTTTATTTAGCAGTTCCTCTGATCTGGCTTTCTGCTTCTCCAATTCTTCCAGGTCTGGAATAACATTCTGTCCGATTTCTTTTTCCGCTGTTTTCTTTAACTGCTTTGCGGCTGCAATTGCTTCCAGGTCGTGCTCTAGTCGCATTTGCATTTCTTCTGCATCTGTCTGCGAATATTGCTTTGCAATCTGCACCCATGTTTCTTCTGTCATCTGCCGTCTATCCAGCAGGCTCTCATATTTCTTTTCTTTTTCCTGTTCTTCTTCCTGCTTTTTCGGCAAGTCCTGTTCAAATTGCTCAATCAAAATCTGTGCCTGCTTCTGCCTGCCGTTGCTTTCCTGCGCCTGTTTTCTCGCCTCCTGAAAACAAGATTCTTTTTTCTTTCTCCTGGCTGCTGAAAGTTTTTGCTCATTCTCTGCTTCCGCTTCTGTCTGACAGGTTCCATCCAGTCTCAACTCTTCCATTCTGGCAAAACATCCTTCCAGTATGGCTTTTGTCTGTGCCTGCTGGTCCTTTATCTGAGTCAGCTGATTCTCACGCTCCTGTTTTTGCTCTCTGTTTTTCTCCAGCTGACATCTCAGTGTATTCCATCTGGTCTTTTGGGCCTCCAGACCACTTCCTTTCATTCTCAGTTCTTCTGTCCAGGCAGCAAGATACTTTCCAGCCTGTTCCAAGTATAATTCTTCCGGCATTTCTGCAATACTTTTTCGCATTCGTGTCCAAAGTTTCTCACGTTCCTGTATCAATACCTGTTCTTTTTCTTCTGCCAGAGTTCTCTGCACTTCTGCCCTGCTGGCATTCTCTTCCTGCTTTTTCTGAAGCTTATGCATCTCTTCCTGAAGCTTCTTCAGTTCGTCTCTGGTCAGTATCTCGCCATCCCCCTGATCCATACATGGTGCCGGATGCGACAGTGATCCGCATACCGGACATGGTTTCCCAGGCTTCAGCTTTTCCCGTGCCAGAAGTCCTGCCTGTGCATCCAGAAATGCTGTCTGCTGTTCCAGGTATTCTCCACTGCAAACCATCCATTCCCTTCTGCTTTTCTCGTAATTCTTCCTGTTTTTTTCTGCCTCTTTCTGCGTTTTTTTCCACTCTTCTTCCAGAGATTCTGTTTTTTTCAGTTCACTTTCCAGTGCTTTAGCCTCTTCTGTCTGCACATTCCACAATGCCATCTGCGTCTCTGTATCATGCAGCGACTCCTCTTCCTGCTTCCAGTCCTGATACTGTTTTTCCAGTTGCTCCAGACTTTCCAGAGACTCTTTTTCGCTTTTTGCCAGCTGTTGTAACTTCTCCTTCGTTTTCTCTGCTTCCCTCTCTGCCTGTCGGCGTCTCTCCAACGTCTTCCGTACCTTTTCCACTTCCTGTTCCACTCTGGTATTCTGTTCCACAGCCAGCTGGTAAGCTTCTTCCGCCTTTTTTTCTTCCTTCTGGGCCATCAGGCTTTCTTCTCTCAGACGTGGAAGTATCTCTCTTTGCTGCCGCAGACCCTGTTCTGCCTGTTTCCTCCGTTGTACTGATTCCTGCCATTGCTGATATTTTTCCCGGATTTCTCCAGCCTGTTGAATCTGTCCAATTTTTCTTTTTACTGCCTGCCGCTCCTCTTCCGTCTCCTGATATTCTTTCAGCACTTTTTCCGCCTGCTCTTTCTGCTGAAAATACCGCATCTGATTCTTTCCATGGATCACAGCTTCTCTGTCCTCATCCCGCTTCCGTGACAGTTCTATGAAGCGTTTTTCCAGTTCCTCCTGCTGCCTGCCAGATACCTCGCACAACTTCTCCAGTTCTTTCAGCAGAAGTTCCAGATCCGTTACCGACAACCGCTCTGATGAGAGAATTCTTCTACGGATGTGTTCCAGCTCCTCTGTATGTTCATACTCCTTCGGCAACAGAATGTGGGCTGCCTCTGTCTGACAGATGGTACGGATTTTTCCGATTTCACTCTGTTTCTCTTTTCTTTTTCCTGCCAGATTCTCAGTCAGTTTCTGGTAGAACTCTGTCTGAAACAGTTTTCGGAAAATCATTTTTTTGTCATCTGATTTTGCCCGCAGCAATTCCATAAACTCACCCTGGGCAATCATGGCCACCTGCATAAACTGTCCCTTTGTCAGTCCTACCAGTTCTTCCAGTTTCCGATCTGCTTCTTTTTGTGGATACTCCGTTCCATCCGGCATATACAGTGCCACACTTCCTGATACTTCCAGACTACCATTTCCTCTTTTTTTCGGACGTGTATGTCTCGGACTTCTTCTCACAATGTAGATTTCCTTTTCCGATCCTCTCGTTTTTTCAAATTCAAGCTCCACATACGGTTCCAGGCTTTCACTTCCATATTGACTCTGTAGCTCTGCCCCGTCCTTTTTATTACTTTCAGAGCTTGCTTCTCCGTACAGCGCAAATACAATCGCATCAAACACTGTCGTTTTTCCAGCTCCTGTATCCCCGGTGATCAAAAACAGATTCTGGCGTAGCCCGGAGAAATCGATCTCTGTTTTTTTTCCATAAGAGCCAAACGCCTGCATCGTCAGTTTTCTTGGTCTCATTCCTGTTCCTCCTGCACTTCTCCGATTACCTTTTTTAACAGCGCCTTTTCTTCTTCATTCAGATCCTTCAGAAATGAACAGCACAGCAGATATGGATCCATATCCATTTCCACCTGACTGTCAGCCATTTCATAATCCGGTCTGTCCCACCGTTCTCTTCGAATCTCCAGGAGATTTGGAAATGCTGTATACAGACGGTCCTGCATATCACAAATATCCAGATCCATCCGATCCGTCAGAAGCACGGATACATAATCCTCACATTCCAGTTTCAGGATCTCATTTAATTTTCCTTTTATGATTCGTACCTCATGTGGCGCATTGAGTGGAATCGGTGTTACACTGTATGTCCCTTTTTCTTTTAATTCCACCATCAGAATAGCCTTCTTCTGTCCTGCCTCACTGACAGAATACTGCATTGGCGTTCCACAGTACCAGATTCGATCCCCACCCACTTTCATAGGTTTGTGAATATGTCCCAGCGCACTGTAGTCAAACTTTTTCAATATCTCTGCACTCACCTGATCGATATTTCCCACAGTACAAATCTCCGAATCCATTCGCTGTACCTGTTCTGCTCCCGTTCCCACCGGGAGGTAAAACTGATGACTGACACAGACATTTCGCTCCTCTTCCCGGATCTGTTCCCGCTCCATCATACGCCTCAGGCTTTCCTGATAGGACAAAAGATTTCCATTTTCTCCTGTTCCAACCACCGTTTTCACCATAGATGGCTTTACAAATGGCAGCAGATAAAAGTTCACATTCCCCCAGGCATCCTGCAATGTCACCTTCTCTATCTGTTCTTCCGGTCTCTGTGGCGGCATTCCGACCATATAGATCTTCTGTTCTTCCAGAATATTCCGGTATAGGTTTACTCTCGGTGCACTGTCATGATTTCCGCTGATCATCATAATCACCGCATCCGGTACTGTTCTTCTTAAGCTTCTTACAAACTGGTCAAATACTCCCACTGCCTCCACAGAGGGAATCGCTTTATCATAAATATCACCGGCAATCACAATCGCATCCGGGCACTCTTTTCCAGCCTGCTCCACGATTTGCCGCAAAACAATTTTCTGGTCTTCCAGAAGATCTCTGTTATACAACTTAATGCCAATATGTAAATCTGACAGATGAAAAAATTTCATAGTCACAGGTTTCCTTTCCTATATTCACTCTTCTTTTCAGTTTAACTTTAAATACCATTTCTTTCAACTCCCTGATATAGAAAAAGGGCGTGTGAAAAAACGAAAGTTTTTTCACACGCCCTATATTTTTTTCATTTTTACAGACAAATTCTTTTCACCAACATCCAGATCACTCTGATCATCGCCAGGAATCCTACTCCAAACAGCACATCATTGACCAGACCAGAGGAAGAAAGTATCCGTATTCCAAAGTACCTCTTTGCCGGAAATAAGATCCGTTCTCCTTTTTTATTAAAAAAATCCAGCAGCAAATGTGTGGCAAATCCCACTGCAAAGCAGCCAGCCGCTGTTGGCAGAAACATCCACAGGCACCCAGTCAGAAGTGCCATAGCCAGAAAGGAATGCATAAAAGTCCGATGTCTGCTCTTCATTCCTATTGCGCAGATAGTAAGAAATGCCTGTACTGACAGCCAGATCCGTACCAGATTCACATGCTGTATCATACGGCTGTAAATCCCTATCTGCCAGATATAATCTGCCACTCCCACTGTGACCACCGTCGATACCATCAATGCGATCATTTTATTGGCATCCCGGTGAGATCCTGAAGTTCCCACATCAATATCACTGATCACAGATCCAATCAGTGCTCCTGCTGTTCCTACTACTAATTCTGTCATGTTCCTCGGCTGCAGTACCAAAAGTCCCGTGGTTACTCCCACTACTGCATGTGTTTTTCCTAACATAAATCTGTCTTTTACAATTACTGAATCTGTCCAATAATCCCATGCAGGTATTCGTAACAGTGTTCCAGTCCTTTCTTTCCTTCTTCATCCAGAGGAAGCTGCAGCACACGGTCAATTCCGTTTCTGGAAATGACACACGGCATGCTCATAGCCACGTCAGCCAGTCCATACTCCCCATCCAGTACTGTGGATACCGGTACAACTGCCTTCTCGTTTCTCATAATCGCACCTACCAGGCGGCAGACGCTTAAGGCAATCCCAGAACTGGTATATCCCTTTAATTCTACAATATCCAGTCCACTGACCTTCACCTCATGAAGCAGCTTTTCTTTATCAATCGACTCCTCCAGTTCAAACTGTGACTGAAATTCAGAAAACGGAATTCCCACAATATTCACGCAGTTCCATGGAATGAAGCAGGTTCCCCCATGTTCTCCCATGACAAAACCCGTTACATTCTTGGCATCCACCTTGCAGATATCCGCCAGCATCTTGTTAAATCTTGCCGTATCCAACAAAGTTCCTGTTCCGAATATCTTATTCATGGGATAACGGAATTCATGCTGCGCTATGTAAGTCAGAATATCCATCGGATTGGATACATTGATCAGAATCGCATCTCTGGTATACGACACGATCTTCTTCATAGTCTCCCGCATCACTTCCACATTGGTCTGCAAAAGTACCATACGGTCTCTGGAATTACCAGGTTGAATACTCGGTCCGGCTGTATTGATAATAATCTGTGCATCTTCACACTCTTCAAAGCCTCCAACCCGGATATTCGTATTCGAACTGTAGGCAAAAGCAGTGGTATGGCTGGCATCCAGTACTACACCCAGTGCCTTCTTCTCATTCCGGTTGATCACCACAATCTCATCGGCCAGATTCATGCGAAGAATGGAATCCAATATGGCAGATCCCACATGACCGGCTCCAATCAATACAATTTTTCCATAATTTAAATGTTTCATCCTCTTTCCTCTTTTCTCTTACCGGCATAATTTTTTCAATAAGTCCATCAGCTTCTGATAGTCTACCGGCTTAGCCAGATGCTCGTTCATACCTGCCTCCAGACACCTCTGAATATCTTCCTGGTAAGCATTGGCTGTCACCGCTATAATTGGGATCTCTCGGGCCTGTGGATGATTCAGCTTACGGATCGTTCTGGCTGCTGTCGGTCCGTCCATCACCGGCATCTGCATATCCATCAGTATCGCATCGTAGGTACCAGGAGCAGATAAATGGAATTTCTCCACACAGGCCTGACCATTTTCTGCCCGTACACACTGCATTCCCCTTATGGTCAACAGTTCTTCTTCTACTTCATAGCTCAGATCATTATCTTCAGCCACCAGTATCGATAGTTGCTCCAAACTGTCATCCATGTTTTCCTCTTCCGAATATTCTGGTGTTTTCTCTATCCACGGGAAAGTAAAGGTCACACAAAATCTGGTTCCATGCTCTGGTTTGCTCTCCACTGCTACCGTACCATCCATCAGATCGGTAATCTTCTTGACAATCGCCAGCCCCAGACCACTTCCTCTTACTTTATTCACTCTGGTATCTACTGCTCTGGAGAATTCCGAATACATTACTTTCATGAATTCCTCCGTCATACCGATTCCTGTATCACTGATCACAGATATCAGCTGTACCTTTCCAGGCTCTTTTGCCGGCTTTTCATATAATTCAAAGGACACTTTTCCTCCATCCGGCGTATATTTTATTGCATTGGATAACAGATTCATGTAAATCTGCTCCAGACGCAGTGGATCTGCCAGCAGACATGGATGGACAATATCGTGCTGTACACACTGAAATTTCAGTTTCCTCTTTAGTATTCTTGGATCCAGCATTTTCTGAACACTTTCAAACAGATCTGACAGCTGCATCTCTTTTGGACAAATCTCAAGCTTACCGCTCTCGATCTGCTTGAGATCCAGTACATCATTTACCAGGTTCTGAAGATTCTTTCCTGTCGCACTGATCTTATCCAGGCACTCTTCAATCTTCTTTTCTTCCCCCGGATGGGCTTTCGCCACATCAACCAGACCGGTAATCACATTCAATGGTGTACGGATATCGTGAGACATGCGCGACAGGAACTCTGATTTTGCTTCATTTGCCTTATTCGCTGCATCCGCAACCATAATCCAGTATTGCTCCCGACGCTTCTGATCACTGATCAGCCTTGTTACATGGAGCACATTCTCTACTTCTCCATATTCATCTCTCTTTTTCACAATAAATCTGGCCAGATGCCAGTTACCATCCTGCGCCAGATATTCTGTGGCAATGGTCTCTTCTTCCTTCATTCGCTCTTGCAGAGTGGACAGATCAAAGAATTCCATCACATGATCCCTGTACTCCGCTGCTACAAACTTGCGGCACAGCTCCTTCATGTAGTCGGAGGCTTTTCCACACGTTCCAGTCAGCGAATGTACCTCACTGCCGCTGGATACTTCTTCATAAAAGTCCTTTTTCAGATCAATCCGATAAATGGCAAAATAAATTTTGCTGATGGCAGAAATGATCTCATTATTCAATCTTGCCTCGTCCAGTGCTTTCTCCAACGACCGCTGCTGTATTCGTTCTTCCTGAATAATATCATCAATATGCCGAAAGCCCATGATGATCATCCTGTCTTCTTTTTCTGCCTGCACTCTGGTAATCTGTACTTCAAAAAACTCTTTTCCATATGCATTCGGGAAAGTATGATAACGATAAGAGATCCGTTCTTTCGTTTTCAGCTCTTCCATCAGATTTTCTGCACTCAATGTCTCTAAAAAATGTGGATACTCCTCTTTGACTACAAAACGCTCATAGTAATCCTTCAACAGTCTGGAATAACAAATGATCTTTTTCTCTTCTCTGCCTACCAATTCGGCTATATTCGATTTTTCCTCCAACTTGACAATCTCAGCCCAGTCTGCCTGTAAATCCACCATATACACAGACGTATATTCATAACAAAGTGCATTCAGAATATTTCTTTCCCGCTCCTGTATCTGAAGGCTGTTCTCCAGTCTTCTCTGTTTCTTTTTCAGAAGATTCATCATCCGAATATTTTCCCGGTTGCTGCCCAGATGATTTCCCACCAGATTCAGCAGCTGCAACAGGAGTTTCTGATCTTCCATGGATGGATTATCCAGTCCAATGAATCCGGTCAGTCTGTCCTTATAAAAAATCGGCACTGCAATTTCTGAATGAACATTCTGTATCTTCAGCATATTGTATTCTGACGGCATCTGATCTGCAATCTCTTCCAGATCCGAAATTACAATACTGTCTCCCTGTTCAAAAGTCTCATTCCAGTAAGGCATCATGATACTCGGCACATGCTGCAAATATTCCATCTGCGGCTCTACCCCTTCTGCGCACCATTCATAAGAGTTGGTATATTCTGTCTTTGTCTCTCCGATTCGGTCAAATACAAAGACTCTCTCTGCCTCTGTATACTCTCCAATGATCTTCAGCGTCGCCTGAATGGCTTCATGCAGCATCTCCTTATCTTTTTCCTTATCGATCACCGAAAGCTGGCGCAAAATTGCTTCTACCTGATTCAGTCTTTTCTCCATATTATCAAATAACTGATGACTGATTGATCTGCTCATATGGCCTCTCCTTTATGCGCACTTCCTGACTTCACTTTTTCATTCTTTAGAGTACCATTTTTCCGGCTTTTCGTCAATGTGAAGCAGCTCTTCCATCTGCTTCTAAATCTCCTGATTCGCTCTGTTTATTCGATAGAAACAATGGGAACTACAGTTCTTCTAACAGCCTCAGTCCTGCTGTTTCCGTGACCGGAAGTGAAAATACAATGGCTCCTGCCTTTGTTCCAATTCCGGTCTTTTCCATAATGGCATTCATGATAGCATTTTTTTCTTCTTTCTTCGAAACAATAAAAATCACTTCTTTTTCCGAGACAAGTGACACGCCCAGAAACTGTTCCGCCCGCTTCATTCCTACCCCTTTTCCATGAAGTACCGTTCCGCCTGTTGCGCCTCCGGTTCTGGCAGCTTCCATGACTTTTGTGGTATATCCGTAATTGGCAATCGCAATAATCAGTTCGTGTTTCGCATCCATCAATTCCGTTTCCTCCTCTTTTTCAAATTCCTGTCCATCCAGAAAAAATGCCAGTGTCCGCTTTCCACCAATACTGGAGAGCGGAACCGTAAAGGCAATACCCGTTCCCGGAATATCAATCTTCATTTCTTTCTGCAATCCCTTTTGCAGCTTCTGCCAGGTCGGTTCTGTTATTACTGAGAAAAAAATGCCTTTTTCTTCATCTTCCATCCCCAGATAATCCAACACCTCACTGGATGCAGTTCCTCTTCCAAGAGAAATCGTCCCGGTTTCTACCTGATACGTTTTATAAAATTTTACAAATTCTGATATTTTTTTCCGGCTGCTGATCGTAACCAGCATCAATACTCTGTTCATATCTGTGCTTTCCTTTCTCAGAATTCAATGATTTCATCATCCTCATACTCTGCAAACAATTCAGCAATATCCACCTGGTATTCCACACCGGTACTTCTATCGGCTGACTGTGTTTCTCTTCTCACGTACAATACACCCAGAATCTGTATCGTAATCAATGGTGTCATCGCTACCATCGCTACTACACCAAAAGCATCACGCACTACATCTCCCCCCATGGCGATACAGGCTCCCTGTGCCAGTGGAAGCAAAAATGTCGCAGTCATAGGTCCGGATGCCACACCACCTGAGTCAAAGGCAATCGCAGTAAAGATCTTTGGCACCAGAAATGTCAGTCCCAGCGCAATGACATACCCTGGTATCAAAAACCACAAAACAGATATTCCTGTCAGTACGCGAATCATGGAAAGTCCTACTGATACCGCAACACCAACAGATAAACTGATCTGCATGGCTTTTCCTGATATAGCGCCATCGGTCAGTTCTTCTACCTGCTTCATCAGCACATATACAGCCGGTTCTGCTTTTACAATAAAATATCCAATCAGCATACCGAGCGGTATCAGAATCCATGAATACGGAAGTGCTGCCAGCACTGTCCCCAGTGCATTCCCGGCAGGGATGAATCCCACATTTGCACCTGTCAGAAACAATACCAGGCCAATATAGGTATATACCAGCCCAATCAGTATTTTACTCAATGTTTTTTTCTCCAGCTTCAGAGAAAACATCTGAAAAAGCCCAAAGAAAACCGTAATCGGAAGAAGTGATACCGCAATCTCTTTCATATAATCCGGAACTGCCTCAAAAAAGAGCTGTCCCACTTCCACTGAAGTAGCAATATTCCTGCTGATTTCCGGTGAAAAGCTTCCCTCTGTCTGATACACCAGACTTAAGATCAGAACCGCAAGAATCGGTCCAATCGAACACAGCGCTACCAGACCAAAGCTGTCATCTTCTGCATGACGGTCATTTCGAATTGCAGAAATACCCACGCCCAGAGCCATAATAAATGGTACCGTCATCGGTCCTGTCGTTACACCGCCCGAATCAAAGGCGACTGCAAGAAAATCTGCCGGTGCCAGCATTGCAAGCAGAAAAATAAGCAGATAAAACAAAATCAGCAGTGGCGCAAGCGCAAAGCCCACCAGGATACGGATCAGCGCAATTGCCAGAAATACACCTACCCCCAATGCCACCGATAAGATCAATACCATATTCGGTACAGAGGGTACCTGCCGTGCAAGCACCTGAAGATCCGGCTCTGATATGGTAATCATCATTCCCAGCACGAATCCGGTTCCGATAATAAACCACAGCTTTTTGGTTTTTACCAGATTGCCGCCTACCCGTTCTCCCATCGGAGTCATGGATACTTCTGCCCCAAGAGAAAAAAACGCCATGCCGATAATAACCAGCACAGCGCCTGTCATAAATTCCACCATAATGTCAGGGGAAAGAGGCGCTATCAGAAAACTCAGTAGCAGTACTATCGCCATCACCGGAAGTACTGCCTTTACTGATTCCTGCGCCTTCTCTCTTATCTTATCTTTTAATGTCTTTCTGTGTGTCCGTAATTCTCTGACAAATTCTTTTCCCGCCAACGAAATCCCCCTTGTCTCATAATCTGCTGCAGTTTGTTGGTTTCCATTCACACCTTTTCTCTGTCATACCATATTATTGCTCTTGTCATAACCGGAGGTGATAAATTCAGATTCCATATAACGTATTTCTTTATTTCAATGCTTTCTCAATCGCTTCAATTACAATCTTTAATGCCTTTATTCGTGCATACTTCTTGTCATTTGACTCAAGTACATGCCATGGCGCATAGGTTGTGTTCGTCTTTTTCAGCATTTCATTAACTGCGCTCTCATACAAATCCCATTTTTCTCTGTTGCGCCAGTCCTCATCCGTAATCTTCCACTGTTTCTCAGGTGTATTCTGCCGATCCTCAAAGCGCGCAAGCTGCGTATCCTTGTCGATCTGAACCCAGAATTTGATAATAACGGCTCCCCAGTCTGCTAATTCTTTTTCAAACTCATTCATTTCATTGTAGGCACGCTGCCACTCGTTTTCATTACAGAATCCTTCGAGTCTCTCAACCATTACCCTGCCGTACCAGGTACGGTCAAAAATAGCGATATGACCTGTCTTTGGAAGGCGATTACAAAATCTCCACAGATAATGTCTGGCCTTCTCATGTGGCTCCGGACTTGCTATCGGATGCACTTCAAACCCTCTCGGATCAAGTGCCTCCGTGATTCTTTTTATATTTCCGCCTTTACCGGCTGCATCCCAGCCCTCATAGGCAATGATCACCGGAATCTTTTCTCTGTACAGCCTGTTATGCAGCTCACTGAGCCTGGTCTGAAGTTTTTTTAGCTCCTTTTTGTATTCTTCTTCGGAAATCTCCTTATCCAGGGGAATTTCACTTAACTTTGGTATTTTTTCCAATGGAAAAACATTCTGTAAAAGAGGTACTGCAAGATCACTGTTTTTTAACGCTGTCTCTATGCCACTGACCAGCGTTTCCAGAACTTGAAGCTCTGCCCACTTTCTGTTTTTTGCATCTATGATATACCATGGATCTGCCGCAGCATTGGTGTCATTCAGATATCTGTCAAATACATGAAGACATTTTTCATAATGCTTATTCTGCCAGTCATCATTGCGGCTGACCCGCCATTCGGTATTCTTATCAGCCTTAAGATGCTCAATTCGTTCTTTCTGCTCCTTCTGACTTATCTGAAAGAAAAATTTCAGAACAAGATACCCATTATCTGTGAGCTGGCGTTCAAAGCGCTTCACACTCTCTATTTTTTTCTTGTATTCTTTTTCTCCCATGCGTTCGTGCAGGCAGTCATTTACAATCTCGTCCATCCAGCCGGAATCAAGAAACTCAAACTTTCCTTTCTCCGGAATTTTAATAAAATAACGGTAAAAGAACGGCTTACGTCTTTCTTCCTCTGTCGGCGCATCCATGGTCGCAACCTTAAAGAAACGTGGATCAATGTTTTTTATTACTTTACCAAGTACACTGCCTTTTCCGGCGGTTCCCCAGCCTTCAAACAGTACCAGTACCGGCAATCCATGTTCCTTTATCTGCATCTGCAGTGCAGACAGCTTTGCTCTTGCCGTGCTCAGACGTTCCTCAAGTTCATCTGTTTCAGGTATTTGTGGTTTCGTCCAGTTTTCTAACATAAACTACCTCCCCGGTCATACTCAAATTCAAGTAGAACGCACGTGAGACTTGATGCGTGCTTTACACTTTCGCAATTTTTCATAGTTGTATCATATCACTGTTTTTCCTCAGATACAATTATGGGTTTTCATAGTTTCTTCTTATTTTTTAATTACTATCAGATTTATTTGTCTGACAGCTTCTTTCAATCAAATCCGCTTTTTTGTTTCTTCCCATCAGACGATAATATTTACACCAGAGAATTGGCGATTGCAGAGGGATAATTTCTGTCCCAAGTGTCATCCTTTCCACGATTTGTTCTTTGCAAAGGGAACAATCATTATCTGTTACTGATTCCTGCGAATAACCTTACAGGGATTTCCCACCGCAATTACGTTGTCTGGAATAGCTTTCGTTACAACGCTGCCAGCTCCGATTACCACATTATTTCCGATTGTTACTCCTGGTAAAATAATAGCCCCGCCACCAATCCACACATTGTTTCCAATGATAACCGGCGCAGTTTGTGTTTTACAAAATTCGAATGAGCCATCCTCTTTTGGTTCTCCAAAACGATCCCTGGCATTTGTCGGATGAAATGCTGTATAAATTTGTACGTTTGGTGCAATTAAGGCATTGTCTCCGATGCGAATTATGTTATCATCCAGAAACGTACAATTCATGTTTACTTCACAGTTATTTCCAAAATATATATTATTACCGTAGTCCACATAAAAAGGGGCAGTAATCCATAAATTTTTACCTTTTCCGCCGAGAAGTTTACTTAGAATTTCTTCTTTTTTGTCAGCATCCGCAGAATCAGCCTGATTATAATCTCTAATCAGATCTTTTGCCTTATGCCACTGTGACAGCAATTCTGCATCTCCGCAATCATACAGTTCTCCTGCCAGCATTTTTTCTCTTTCTGTCATCGCCACCTCCGCCAAATACATTGTCAGACATTATATCTATGATGATAATAATTCACATGATCCTGCCATGTCAATGTGTTCATCATCATAAACTTTCTCACAGCAGCTGCCGAATTGGACGAATTATGATTTTCAGTACATCGTAATAGAATTTCTTCTTCCAGTTCAGCACTTTTTCCTGATATTTTGCGCCATCTGTTTCCTGACCATTTGCAAGTATTTCCCTGCTTTTTTCCATATAATCTGCTTCTGTTGACCTGATCCACTGATTTAATTTTTTACTGTCGATTACCAGCATCAGCTCTGTATCCAGATACGTGCTTCGCATATCCAGATTATAGGACCCAACTACAGAAAGACGCTCATCAATTAACACTGCTTTCGTGTGTACCGGATAGTCATTCATCAATTCGTAAACATCGGCACCTGTTTTCAAAATCTTTTTTTTCTGATTCAGATAATCGGTACATCCCCATGGATTAGAACCTTTTTCCACTGCATTCAGCACAATCTGCAGCTTTGCATGATCCGAGATTCCCTGCAGCACCTCATACATATCATCATTACAGATTACATATGGAGTCTGTATGATCACATGCTTTGCATTTTCAGAAAGATACTGAATCGCCTGCAGGACCTGTGGTGTCTTTCTTCCTGCCTGTGTTCCATTGTGGATCAACGTAATTTTATTTGTCTCCTCTGTATCCTTTTCCCAGGCACTGTAAGTTTCCAGATCATGATACTTCTTCAGTAAAGATGCATAGATTTCTTCCAGATGCTGCTGTTCATCCATATATTCAGAAGATGCTTTTTCTTTTTTTCTACTTACGCAACTTTCATCCCAGATTTTGTGAAAATAGTCTTCCAGTTGCAGTAACGATTCTCCCTGACCTTCGGATGTATCATATACCAGAATATCCCGGTCTTCATTGATTCCCTTTTTCTGATCTCCCAGGAAAATATCATTGCTGTTGCGCCCGCCAAGCAGGTACATTTTTTCATCAATAATCAGATATTTGTCGTGCATGCGATAATTTACTTTCAACAAATTGGCAGGAGTCACCGGATTATAGACTCCCACTTCCACATTCTCACAGGATGCCAGTGCCTGAAAATCTCTGCTTTTGGTCAGAAACAGCTGCTGATAAATTCCGTCAATCAGCAGCTGAATTTTTACACCCTTTGATGCAGCATGATTCAGCGCAGCCAATAATTTTGTACCGTTTTCATCTGCACGCAAATCAAAGGTAGACAGTACAATGCTCTTCTTTGCAGTACCGATCATACGAAGTCTCCATAAAAGTGCTTCTTCATTATCATCAATACAGTAAATTCTTTCCGCTCCCGCTGTCTCTGCAGTAAATTCCGTTTCTCTCAGTTTCTTAGCATATGTCTCATCCGGCTTTTTGCAAAAAAGCGGTTCCAGCACATTTACCAGTATGATCATCAGCAAAAAACAGAAACAGACTTTCCATATTCGTTTTAATCGTTTTTTCATTTTGCCCCTTCGATTCATTTACTGAGCCAGTTATTCCTATGCCTGTAAGTTATCTTACTCCATATTACTGCGTTTCTTTCTCTCGTTCTTATATTGATACATATCCCGGTCGGCTATTTCTTTCACCTCAACAATGTTCTCACCTGAAAACGAGGCTGATCCATAAGAAACGGTAGGTAAAAATGGGATCTTCCTTCGCTTCTCCTCCATACGCCATAAGAATTCCTGTCTGCACTCGCCTTCCTTCTCACTGTTTTTCAGCAATACGCAAAACTCATCTCCACCTATGCGATAACAATAGCCATCGTTTGCGTAGACCTTTTTGATGCATTCTGCAATCTCAGCCAGACAGACATCCCCTTGCACATGGCCATAGCGGTCATTAATCTGCTTGAAATTATCCACATCAAACACCACCAGTACGCCTCCATTACATCGTCCCCCACAAGTTCGCTTCAGATAGCTGTTCTGGTTTAAGAGCCCGGTGAGAGCATCCAGCTGATTCCACATCTCATTACAATAAATAAAATATAATACAGACAGTAACGTTACACATAACCAGGTAACGTGAAGTTCAGGAAGGGCAACCTGGATGATTGTTTCCGCCATCACGAAAAGAATCAGCGGATAGATCAGCAGTCTGCTACGATTCTGATACTCCCTGGCAGTGACAATCGTAGATGCCGAAAGGTACAAAATCGCCCCGAAATACATGATGACATATATGTAAAAATGTGGACCTCGTGAATAAATATTATCTGCGTTCACGGAGAATACTATTCCGTATGGGATAGAACAAAAAAGAAATATCAAATATCCTATTTCACAGCACATCGCTGTCCTGATTTTACGTCGAAAGGCTGTTTTTCTGTCCAAGACATACACAAGGCAGATCGATACTGCCGGTGACAGCCCAAATCCCAGATAATTGGCTGCAATATTCAGCCAGCGATAGCCTGACGGCAGGCCGTCCACTGCAAGGGTAATAACTTCCAATACCGAAATCCCTGCGATCAGCAGATAGGCCAAAAAAAACCTCGCTTTTGTTTTTTGCTAAGTGATTCACTCAAATGTGTGAGGATGCACATAAAGCATAAAACAAAGAGGTCAATTGTCGTTAACACATAAAAATACCCATTCATTACAAACTTTTCCATTCTTTCACATAATGATATAGATCACATGCAGCACCTGTTCTAATAACTCTAAAATTCTCGGAATATCTTTTTCTTTTGCGTCTCTGATAATCATTTTTGTCCTCCAATTATTATAGTACTCTGACCGATTTTTTCTAATTTATTCTCCATAGCCATCGCTCCCTGGAATTTCCTAATTACTTCTTGAATTTATATTTCCCTTTTCCATGACCGGATACTGGTTCAATAATATCTGCCTGCACCAAATTGGAAAGAAGTTTTGAAGCACCTGAAGCTTTTAGCTCAAGAAGTTCCATAAGAGAACTTCTTCCAAACACCTCATCAAAGCCAAACTTTTCAAAGAGTCTATGAATATGAATCATCGTTTTTACCGAGAAATCACTACCTTTTTCGGAAAGTACACTTTCAATATCCACTTTTCGGTCTTGAATGTTCACTTTTTCATTCCCAATGTCCACTTTTTCTTCATTCAAAAGTCCACTTATATGAAGATTTCGATTATGAAGCTCATTTTTCTCGTTCAAAAGTAGATTTCTGAGAAACGCTTCCAGATACTCTGTTGTTTCGTGAATACCCTTTTGCAGATTCGTATAATTTGCACGGACAAGTGCATTTCTGAAATACCACGCATTTTCCGCAAAAATATTATTAGTTGCCGAAAAACCAAGCGTCCTTAAATATTTGATGAAGAACACTGCCGTTGTTCTCGTATTTCCTTCCCCGAAGATATGGATTTGCCATAACCTTGAAATGAATACCGCAAGATGATGGATCATCTCGTCCATTGAAAGCCCTTTGTAACTAAAATCTTTCTCCTGCGAAAAATCATATTCCAGTGTGGCTCTCAGTTCGGAAGCACTACCATACATAACAGTTGCCCCATCAAGCACCCATTCTTTCTTTGTAATGTTGTAGTCTCGAATCTTTCCGGCATGCTTATAAATACCTTGAAAGAGTTTACGGTGGATAGAGATATACTCGTTTGGCGAAAATGAAAACGCTGCTTCAGAAAGAATTTCTGCAATACGGGACGAAACCTTATCTGCTTCTTCGGTACGCTCATCATCAGACAAATGCACTGGTCTTTCTTCATAATAGTTATCAATAAGACTCTGTGCTTCTTTCATCGTGATTTTACCTTCAATGTTCTGAATGGCGGTATCAATCAGATATTTAGATGGTTTGAGTCCGTCCACTGCCTGAAGTCCGATTGCCGTACTCCAGGCATACCCCTTATAAGCTTTATCCGGTTCAGACTCCCTCAAATACTCCTTAAACGGGTCTTTTTCCACATCCACTACCTCGCTTCATAGTCTTATTTTTCTTCTTTGTCACGTATAGTATACCCACTTTTACCTTTAAAAGCAATAAGGGTTGCAAATTACAACACTTTGTGAAAATAACTAAGGAGATTAGCTTGGTGATCAATCCAACTTTCCTGCTTTGCTTCATGGATAACATCCCCAGGCATACTTTCACCAAGCAGGAAAGGAGACATTGGGTTATGTTTTTTCATATTTTCTTTTACTAACCTGGCATTTGCATTCGCATAACAGTATTTACACAAATGTCCGCAAGTATCATATGCACCTATGTCTGTCCCCAAAAGACATGCGCATTCCCCATTTCTCTGATTTTTCTTTCTCTTTGGAACTTCCAGTCTGCTATGGAGAGCTGTCTCAAATGTATGAACAGTCATACATCCGGAGCAGTCCGCACCATATTTGACAAGTTCTTGTCCTTCTGCACAAGGCTTCAGAACCATTCCATGCTTTGACGCTATTTTTACAAATGCTTTTCCTATCATAGCCCTGTCTTCTGCCCGTACTGATTTTGCTTCTGGAAAATTGCGTTCCACCTTTTTATAAATGTCTATAAAGCTGATTACACATGTCTTTGTGTATCCGGCAAGAATTTCAGCCATTTTTCCAAATTCAGATATATGCCACTCCACAGAATGTTTTCTATCTATAAGAATCGGATCATATCTCCATCCCATACTGTCTACACCCACGACATCCGACAATTCTTTAAAACCTTCCATCACAGCTTTTTTATCTGGAACGTTTGGCTCAATATCCTTTCCGTAAGGTGTAATTGTTACAAACCAGTATTGACCATACGATTTTAACTCATCAAGAAACGGCAGCATTGGAAGAGGGTTCTTCGTGCAGAATGCGATCAGATCCACAACTTCTGGCGAAAGGCTGTATTTCGTCACCTGTTTTGGATTATATGGATTCCTCACGCATACATATCCTTCTTTTATCCGATTCAAAAACCATTTTGAATAAAATGCAGGTATGTCTGTTCTCATTCCTGTTTGTATTATCATTTCATCACACCCTTTATCTTAAATCTACAGTTCTTTCAGGACCTCTCCAATATCTTCATTCATGCAAACAGACTTTCTCGTTATTTCTGCAGGTGCATATGCTTCGCCCTGGTTCAGACACACATAAAATGCATTCTGAAATGTGTTTGTCATCTGCCAAAACGGATATTTTATAATACCAGGAGTATTATATCCTACACCTAGTTCAAGGAGCACTATTTTCTGCTTTTTATGATCCTGTATAAATTTCTCGTACCGTTCTGCTGCCTGGTGCCACCCTTCATCCTCAACAAATGTCTGATCCGATCTGAGATTCATACTCATAGGCTTACCACAGTGCGGGCAATATGGAATCAGGCTGCACGGAACCGTAAGCTTTATTTCTCCGTCTTCCGGTTTTTGCAGTTCTCCATCTTTAATCTGAAAGCCCTGACTCAGCACCATTTTTTTAATTGCGTCTTCATTGTCATAAGTTTCCTTATGGCAAGGCTCACTACATTGAAACAGGCCATAATCTCCCTGCGTATAAAAGATTCTATTTTTTTCAAAGCCTGCCTTCTGAAAGCAATGATCCACATTTGTTGTCAGAACAAAATAATCTTTTTCTTTTACCAGCTCATACAGGTTCTGATATACTGGTTTTGGCGCATCCATATAACGGTTGATATAGATATACCTGCACCAGTATCCCCAGTATTTTTCCAATGTTTTATATGGATAAAAGCCTCCCGAATACATATCAGAAAATCCATATTTCTTTCTGAAATCCGAAAAATATTTTTCAAATCTTTCTCCATTATACACAAAACCGGCTGATGTGGAAAATCCCGCACCAGCCCCAATTATAATAACATCTGCTTCCCTAATTTTTTCTTTTATCTGTAATATCTTATCTGAGTAACTGCCTGTAGAGTCGTTCATCTTCCTCTTTAAAAACATTAAATATCACCTTTATCTTTGATTTTGTCCTTTCTTTATATTGCTTAACTGTCTGTACTGCAAGCTCAGCAGCTCTTTTATTTGGAAACATAAATACACCAGTTGAGATACAACAAAAAGCAATGCTCTTTACTTCATTCTCATCAGCTATCCTAAGACACGATTCATAGCAGGATATCAGCAACTTTTCATGTTTCTTTGTCAGCTTTCCCTGTACGATCGGACCAACTGTATGAATCACATAATCACAGGGCAGATTGAATGCCGGAGTAATTTTTGCCTGACCTGTCGGTTCTTCGTGTCCCTGTTTCATCATCATATCATTACAATAATTCCGAAGCTGAATGCCTGCATAAGTATGTATACAATTATCAATACAGTTATGACAGGGCTGATAGCAGCCTGTCATGCCGCTGTTGGCTGCATTTATGATTGCTCCCACCTTAAGCCTTGTAATATCACCCTTCCAGATAGAAAGATCAGGTTGTACCTCCCTGATATCTGTCAATGTGACAATCCCTTTCTTCTCATTTTCTTCTGACAGGTAAGCATCCTGAATCTGTAAAAATGCATGATCTATTTTACCCGGCATTCTTATATTCATAAGCGATCGGAGCAGCATTTTCTGCTCGCCTGCATCTGATGGAATCTGCATGTTCTCATATTCCGTTCGCTCTTTCAACAATCCTTTAATTAAGTATTTTCTTCTGTCATTCTGATTCATTTTCGGATCACCGCTTTCACCGGACAGTTCTCATAACAGTTTCCACAGTGCAGACAATGCTCCTGTCGGATGACAAAAGGTGTTCCCTTCTCAATACATTTCTGTGGACAATGTTTCATACATGTCCCGCACCCAATACAGGATTCCGTTATGTAATATCCCTTTTCCTTTATATTAACATTTCCCAGAGTATATGTCTCCCGGAAAATCGGATTTACACCAAGATTGAAATACTCCACTTCTGCCTGATCAATACGGAAAATAATCCCGATTTCTCTTGTATCTCCCGGATACACATTCGCAAGATATGGCTGTTCTTCAAAAATGAGATCCATCCATTTTTTCTGTTCGTTTTCCGCTACTGCGTAAGCCTTTCCGGACAAACGAATCATTTCTTTGTATTTCGTATAGGCAAGAATCTGTACCCTGCCGTCTTCCATTAATTCTTTGCAAAAATTTTTACCTCTGGCGGTAAAAAAATAGAGTGCATCCGGCTCATAATGAATCGCACTGATATTCCGTATCTGTGGTGCTCCTTCACTGTCCACCGTTGCAAACGCAAGCACTCCCACCAGCTGCATCTTCTTTAAACATGTTTGTAAATCCATCTGATCTCCACCTATTCTACGATTTTAATTCTTCCCGGTTTTCTTGGCTTACTTTTCGGCTGTTCACCGTTTATATATCCTAATATAACAAATCCCTGGCATGCGTATCCTTCCGGCACTCCCCATTCGTTCATCAGTTTTCTTCCTTCTTCCGAATCAAATGTTTCATAGCCTCTTGAGATAATACAGGATGCAATTCCAAGCTCTGTTGCCTGCAAAATCATATTTTCCATCATGCAAAAGGCATCTGCTGTCTTGAAGAGGAAATTATTCTGGCAGAAGACACATACAACTGTCGGAGCAGCGTAAAATCCGTTTTTTATGGTCGGATCATCAATTGTGCTTGGCTGCTCCTTTGAGACAAAACCTCCTGCCAGGTGTGAACGGTCAAAATTTGCCATATTCATCTTTCCCACGTAAGCTGCCAGTTCCTTATTATGTATCGCAACCATCATACTTCTCTGTCCGCCTCCGGCATTCGGTGCAAAATTTCCGGCTTCCAGAATCTTTTCCAGATCATCACGTCTTATCTGCTCACCGGTATATTTCCGAATGGAATGCCTTGCTTTAATGATATCCATTAACATGATAACACCTCCCCGGTAATCTCATTTCTGGTCTTCCAGCACTGCGGATCCGCTCCATAAAAGTTACCGCTTGTTCCATTGGCAACTGCCGGACATCCACGGCACCATGCCTTAAGTTCACATTTGCTGCATTTTACAAATTTATCGTAATCTCTGTATTTTTCCATCTGACAGATCCAGACGTCTGCCAGTCGGTCTTCAAAAATATTGGCCACTTTACTGTCTGTCACCCTTCTGCATGCCATAATATCTCCATTCGAAGATATGGTAATATGACAGTTTCCACAATTACAGCCGCCATAGATCATTCCTGCATCTGTACTCTCAGGAAGCTTAAACTGTCCCGTTTCATATTCATACAGCGTCCACAAATGATCCTTTTTATTAAAATAGGTCTCGCATCCTGCCTTTTCATACGTCTTATATTTGGCATCACAGATTTCCAGAAGTTTTCTGTATTCTTCCGGTGTCATGCTTGTGTCAACTTCACCGCCGGTAGGCACATAGCGCGAAAATGCAAAAACCTTTACTTTCGCTTTTACAACTTCATCAATAATATCCGGTATCTCCTCCATATTTGTTTTGGATACCGTGCTCATAATTACACTTTTTATTCCTGCTCTGTTCAGACATCCGATTTTCTCAATCGTCAGATCATAACTTCCCGGCTTTCTGAACCAGTCATGAGTTTCCCTCATTCCATCAAGGGACATCTGATACTTCTCACAACCACATACCTTTAACATTCTGCAAATTTCGTGGTTCAAATGAAATGGATTTCCCATTAAGGTAAAAGGTATCTTTTTCGACTTCAGCAATACCATTAATTTCCAGAAGTCCGGATGAAGGATAGGATCTCCGCCAGTAATATAGAAATATGGTACTCTGCCATATACCTTACAGAAATCCTCACAGTTTGCCACTACCTCTGTCATCTGCTTCCAGGTCATGGATTTTAATTCCTTACAGCCTTCGCCTGAGAAAATATAACAATGCTTGCATCGCTGATCACATTCATCTGTAATATGCCACTGAAAAGAAAAATACTGACTCATCCTATCCAACTCCTTCCTTAACTTATTTTACTTGTCAGATGCTCCACATGCTGTTCCGCATGCTGCCGGCTTCTCCTCTGGTTTGTCTGCTGCTCCACACGCTGTTCCGCATGCTGCCGGTTTCTCTTCTGGTTTGTCTGCTGCTCCACACGCTGTTCCGCATGCTGCCGGTTTCTCTGCTGGTTTGTCTGCTGCTCCACATGCTGTTCCGCATGCTGCACTGTTTGCTGTTTCTGCTTTCTTTTTCCATCCGAAAAGATTTGATAATGCCATTTTGTTACCTCCTGATATTTTTGTTTGTTGTTATCTTTGTTGCAAGATTATAATATCAAGAGTTCTTAACCGGCAAAAGTACGCACTTTTTTATTACATAGGCATAAAAAGGTAACCCCGGTTACTTTTTTGTAACCTGTTGCTTCTTTTTTATTATTAGATTAAAATTAAATATAACAATAAAAAAGGATGTTATATGAGGAGGCGATCGTATGTTAACAAAAGAAGAATTACCGGAATGTCCGGTTGCAACCACAGTTTCGCTCATCGGCAGTAAATGGAAATTACTGATTATCCGAAATCTGCTACAACGCCCCTGGCGATTCAATGAATTAAAGAAAAATCTTGAAGGGATCAGTCAGAAAGTTCTCACCGATAGTTTGCGCTCCATGGAAAATGATGGTCTCATTATTCGCACAGTTTACCCGGAGGTTCCCCCAAGAGTTGAGTACAGTCTCAGCGAACTGGGACTTACTCTGAAACCTATTCTCGACTCAATGGTCGAATGGGGTAACGCCTATAAAAAAATGTAGGAATATATTTTTCAAACACGCTCTGGTACGAAAAAAAGCACCTCTCAGATTAACTCTAAGAAGTGCTTTTGTTGTCAAATTGTTGTCAAGTGTGGTCTGACATCATGGTTTTAGAGATTTTATATTTCATTATAGATCTTTATTTTCCTCTATTGCTGTACTCTTCTGGATTTACCACAATACACATCCCTGCATAAATCTGCGAAGAACGCTTTATAATTTCTGCCTTTTCCTTTCTGCTTGTCATTATAGCTGTCCATGACCATTCTTCGAATTTCTTTTTCGTTTTCATCCAGTAATGCCATCTCATCACTCTGTTTTACACTTGTGTAATAATTACAGATCCACCTTTATCCAAACTTGACAGTATCTTTTCATATTCATCTGGATTAATAAAACCATTTGGGCAACCATAAAATGTCGATTTATGATATTACACTAGCAGCAGATTCTTCAAAGCTGATATGAAAATGCTGTTGCAATAGTTTTAATACATCTCTGATCTGGATGCACACATTCATTGTAATATCTTTTCCATTAAAGCTATATATCATTTCTGGCATAAGTATTCCTCCTCACCAACTGTAAATACCGTAATGCTTTCTCTGTGTGAAATGACACCTGATTATTTACTTTATTATATCGCAGTCTTTCTACGGCTTCTGATGCTGTCAATATATTGACTATATATAATTGAACAGTCTCCATTGTGTTATCATCTGCAACTGGTCCAATTACTACATCATAATTATGCTGTAATCCACCTTTGCTTCTATTTTCTTTAATAAATTCCAGCCATTCTTCACTCAAAGCATCAAATCTTTTCACATTTAGCACAGAATTTTCTTCAAACCGTTTTTATGTTTCTTTATATTTTTGCTGTCAACCTGCTCTCCATTTAACTTGCGTTCTTTTAAATTCAGCCACGCTTTTGCCTTAAATGGTATCAGGCAAGTCGGACTTAATACCGGAATGCCATCAACCATCATTTGTCCGGTTTTTAGCAATTCATAATACGCTTCTTTTAAAAGGATTGCCGACAAACTGGAGATTTCATCGTCTATCGGAAGTGGTGTGAGAACTGCATCATCTTCCAATATAATAAAATCTGGATTTCTGGAAAATATTTCTATCATATATGGATATTCTTTGCTTTTCGGAGATGTGAAACGATAAAACTGTGCATTTCCGGTGCTTTTATTCAAATGATCATATCCTGCTTCTTTGACATACTCCCAAAACTGCCTGCCAAACTCCGCTGTTATGGATTCAACAATCAATACAATATCTACATCTTTTGTAGCACGAAACGGTAATTCTTCGTTTTCCATAATCAAATCACACGCTGTCCCACCGATGATGACATATTGATTTTCAAAACCCTGAAATCTTTCCTTAAATTTTGTAAATCCGCTGACCATTACTCCTGCAACCTTTTTTCCCGCAATTCATCTACTGCTTCTTCAATTCTCTCATCGTTTGTATCTCCAAAAGATAAAACAATGGAACCAATAGAAACCTCTGTCGGTTTTATCTTATTCTTTTTCGACCACTGCTTTGCCAGTAATGGCTCTAATGTCGCCAAATCGTTAATACCTGCAATCACTCTCGCACCGGAGCATATCGGGCATTTTTCTCCATTAGAACGAGCCTTAACACTTGTCTGCCATTCGTGACCGCAAGCACCTTTCCACCATACTTTTTTATTTGAACCGAAAGTAATGTCATCGGGTGTAAGCAGTAAATTCTTCTCTGACCACTCCGAAATAAGCTCCGGGTGTACTTCTGCTAAACTGTTATTCATAGCCAAACCTCAACCTCCTTGTGCTTAGAGTATATGAAGTTTTGGCTTTATCTTGTAGTTTGCGAATATCCGTATAAATAGAAAAAGCCCTTTGAGAAAAGGATTCCTCCTCTCTCAAAGAGCTAAAGAATATATCAAAATTCTTCTTTTTTCTTCTTACGTATTTTGGGTGCAGTTGCTTCAAAGCTCATATCTAAAAGCATTCTAATTTCATCATCAGGAACGCTCCCATCAAGTGCGACTGTTATCCAACTTGTTTTATTCATATGATACGCAGGAAAGTAACCTTCCTTATTAAGGAAAGAGCCTATCATTATTGGGTCACATTTAAAATTAACAACGCTCAAAATATCTTTTGTTTGCAATCCAAGTTTGTCTTTTGGTATTTCCATAATAAGGGCAAACCATTTCTTGTTACTTGTATGACGAAACACTTCATAATCAGGATATTTTACCCACGGATAATCCGGTTCAGCACTGTAATTATTCTGAATATATTTTTCTAATTTCTCTCTGGTCATTTCATTCCCTCCAAATAACAAATTACCCCATGACTTTTTCAAAACGGAACATTCCAACTGGAAACTGCTCATCGAGTTCCTCGATATTCTTTTCTGGGTCACTGGGGTCAAGATGATACTGATTAAAAAACTCTACAATGTGAAATCCACACCTGTTCACATAAAAATGAATATTGCGTTGCTCAAAATATGGTGTGACTGTTTCCCAAACTTTGACTTCCGGGTAAATTTTTTCAATCTCACACCAAGCAGCATAACCGATTCCTTTACTGTGAATATGCGGTGAAACAAAAAGCAAATCTAAATCTCCTTTGCTGCCATCAATTTTAATCACTACACCACCAACTTTTTTACCGTCAGAAACAATACGATATGCTTCTCCACTGTCAATAGACTGCTCTATCGTTTCTCGTGAAATAATTTGTCCATCTTCTTCAAAATGATTATCTCGAAGTCCAAACTCTTCCATTGCTCCATAATTAAAAGCTTCTTGATTATCTGCAATAAATTGCTCTCTATCACTTTCTTCAAGCGGTAACAACTGAACACTATTATTCATTTAAATATCCTCACATTTTCATTTCATATTTCTATCCATTGACAAATCGGGAGTTGTCGGGTTCAAACTGTAATCTCAATTTGATTGCCTTCGATCGCAACAATACAGCTTTCATAGTAGCCATCTCCTGTTGTCCGAGGACCGCTGATTACTTCATAGCCATCAGCTTTCAACTCTACGGTCAAGTCATCAACCTTTTCTTTACTTCCTACACTGAATGCGATATGTGCATACCCCGTGCGAGCAAGCTCTTTAGGTAAATCAGGCATTTCTGGCTTATTCATAATCTCTAATCGTGCGCCATCGTCAAACGACAGAAAATAGGAACGGAAGTTAGTTTTCAAATTATGATATCCTTCGTTTGACTTTGCACCGAGATACTTCATAAAAAAGCTTCGTGTTTTTTCCAGGTCATTTACATATAAAGCAATGTGTTCGATTTTCATAATACACCTCACAAATTTCGATTTCTACTCAGCATCGGGAGTCTGTCCATCGTGTGCTAACCACTTACACTCTGTTATTTCCATATTTGTAAATGTCGCTTTAAATGAAGAATCTTCAGGACTACATGCATAAATTCCAAACTGGATCTCATCAGCTGCCTCATACATATGACAGATTCTCATCTGCTTATAATGAATGCCATCTTCTGAGCACTCAATGCAGTAATCGTCTTCACGTCTACTGAATCTATACCACATAGATTTAATTCCAGCATCAATTTCTGTTGTAGCCCAATCTGAATATCCTTTATTCGTCACAACACTTCCAAGATGCTGAAATTTTTCATTTTCATATTCAATAGAACCTTTCAGCCAGTTTTCACTATCAAGATACATAACAACACCACACTGATCAAAGCGTACCTTAGTTTCAAATTCCGTCTTCACAATAAAAGAAAACAACTTTTCGGAAGTCTTCATCTGAAGAACAGGTGCATTATCATTTCTAAAATGGTAGTAAGTACGCTGCCATAAATCTGTATGTGGATTTGTTATTACTTCAATTTTATCTTCAGAGATAGTAAAATATTTAGGTTCTCTTGTCCATTTCCATTGCTTATTATCTATTTTCATTTTGATTTTCCTTTCACATATAAATTCCGATTGAACTAAATCGCTGCGCGATGGCCTGCGAAGGCTGTGGCGCAGTTTTCTCTTTAACTTAAAAAAGGCAGTAGATAATGAGTCCTAAAAGTAGTATTGTTAAATCACCACAAA
>Ga0129315_1000033_pt1 | contig 150490 bp, 156 predicted proteins | sample Cm827metagenome_FD_94432 | JGI IMG/M metagenome (GOLD analysis project Ga0129315, IMG submission 94432) | Eastern black-and-white colobus group fecal microbial communities from Wisconsin, USA - Cm827 metagenome | ecosystem: Host-associated > Mammals > Digestive system > Large intestine > Fecal...
TAGGTTGCATCCATTTTGACACGATCATTTTCTTCTACATAAAGATCCAGTCTTGCACCCCGTAGATCTGTGTCCATACCACCGTATACTTTTTGTGCAACAATTGTCAGATTCTGAAACTGCTGGTGAAAGATCAGCTCCAGGATCTTTTGGACGAATAATTCTCCAATATCAGGATAGGTCATGACAGCTTGAAAGAGAAAATCATCCATCAGATTCAGGTCTTTAAGTTTCTTTTGGTTCATGCATACTCCTTTCATAATAATGACGAAAGGAGCTCTGGAAAGACTGCTATCGGTGCTGCTTCCGTCATATTTGGCATATAAGGAATCAGTTAACCGAATGGTTCAGAAGTTTTCCAGATATGTAATGTTAATATAACAAATAAACAGATGGATGTCAATAAAATGCATAATAAACAACTTATTATATAAATAACTATTTGAGGATAGATGCTACTTGAAATGATATGGCATGCTGGTATATAATGTAGGAAATTTTGCTTTGCTGGTTGTGATGTGACCGCGGAAATAACTTGCTTTCATTTTTCCGTGGTCAGGTTGAGTCTGGATGTGCGGCAAACGACCCCGGATATAACTTGTTCACATTTTTCCGTGGTCAGGTTGAGTCTGAATGTGCGGTAAATGACCACGGATATAGCCAGTTTTTATTTTTCCGGGGACAGATTTGATTTGGCCACATGATATATGGCCGTTAAGTGCTATCTCGGAATTGTGCATAGTGAAACTGAAAAACAGGACAAACAAATTGTAAGATTGCGAATTTACAATAAAAAAACCAGAGTGTATGACAGGTAAGAAGGGAGATGAGGGAATGAAGAACAAGATTGATAATTTTAGAAATCGAGAACATAGAGAAAGAAGAAATAGTGGATTTACATTGGCAGAATTACTGATTGTGGTGGCGATAATTGCCGTCCTTGTTGCAATTTCCATTCCTATATTTAGTTCACAGCTGCACAAAGCACGGGTAGCGACAGACTGGGCGAACCTGAGAGCATATTATGCGGAGATACAGGCGGACTTTATAGCAACTGGGCAGTATAACGACAAAGTGCCAGATGCGTACACAGATCATAATTGGATGCATACAGAGATCAATTTCCTGAACGGGCAGAAAGTGAAAATGAAAGATGGATATTTTGCCGTTACAAAGGCAGGTCATGAGAATGGGTACCAGATATCTTATTATTGTAATGAGTATGTAACAGACTGGGAAAAACATAAAGATACCTGTGAATTGACTCTTGAGTAGCCATTAGGTAGCCATTAGGGACGGAGTTTTCTGGCTTTCGATTAGACGTCAGGGGAGCTAAAACAGCAACTCAGGAATCTTATGCTTTCAGAATAAAAGAGCAGAAAGACAGAGAATTCACTAATTCAGAGTACAATAGCATAAAGAAAGTGTATTCTATTTGATTTGTATGAACCGGAAAAAGAATACACTGGAACATATTCATTTAACGAAGGACAGTCTGATTGGGAAAGAACACTGGAAGGGCAGACGGGATCTGTTGAATATCATTATGATAGGACTTGCAAAAGAGATCCCGGAGCAGTGAGAAGATAACTGAGAGGTTAAAAATCATCCTCGTTATACAAGAAGATTGATACAGGAGAATTTGTTACACGAATAATTTGACGAAAACTTTTAACGGCGGTCGATGGGACTGCCGTTTATCTCTTTATCAGGTTAATTTTTACAATAAAACGGACAGATTCAACAATTTATACCGAACTTGCTATAAACGTGCTAAAGTAATAAGATAGTAAAAATGATCGTGGTGGCCATTATCGCAGTACTGATGGCCATCAACCTTAGTCAGCTGGAGAAGTCCTGAAGAGATGTGGATTTGTCCAATGCGAGAAATATGAAGCCGATATTGATGCCGGATGGAGCAGTGATACTGTGATTTTGTGGGCAGACGGAACATATAGAATTGTGTCATCAATCGAAAAAATTAATCAGGGAGACTGACTATGAAAAATAAATGGATAAGAAAGATCATGACTTTATCTTTATGTATGGTGATAGCTGCCGAACCAATGATGGCGGGCGCAGCAGACAGTATAGAGATAGCGGAAGTGGAAGAACAGGTTCAGGGGAGTGCAATAACAGAAGAGGATGACAGGGAGGCAGACATAGAAGACGATATAGAAGAGGACACAGCAGAAAATGATCAGGAGACGGAAGCGGAGCTGCTTATGGAGGAGTTCATTGAAACTGAGGAAGAGGTGATTCTTTCGCCGGATGAGGAAATCGGAATAACAGAAGAAGCAGATGCTCTGGCCGTAGAAGATTCTGATGTTACATACAGTGGAACCTGCGGTGCGAATGTAACCTGGGAAGTAAGAGGAAGCGTCATGACGGTTTCGGGAAGCGGCGCAATGAATGATGGACGAGTGGGAGACGGAACACAGACTTTTGACAGAGATCAGATTACAGAGATTTATATATCTGATGGAGTAACCTCTGTGGGCAATAGCGCATTCAGCTGGTATAAGAATCTGAAGAAAGCAGTGGTGGGAAATTCTGTAAAGACGATCGGAGACAGTGCTTTTAGGCAGGATGAGAATCTGACAGAGCTGACGCTTGGAAATTCAGTAGAAGTGATCAGGGGAACTGCGTTTGGCGAAACGGGTCTTCAGGAACTGGTACTGCCATCCAGTTTAAAATCCCTTTGGAGCATGGCGCTGTATGGAATGGATCAGTTGGAGAATATCACTATTTCTGCTAATGAAACGTATCAGACAAAAGATGGCGCATTATACACGAATGGTGGAAAAACATTATATTTCTATCCTTCAAAGAAGACTGGAGAATATACGATACCAGAAGGAGTAACAGAGATAGCAAATGACGCATTTAACGGTACGAATCTTACGAAACTGGTGATTGCAGATTCGGTGACGAGAATGGGTGAATATGCATTTTCCAATAGTAAAACACTTCAGACAATTGTATTTGGAAAGGGCATAAAGGTGATTTCAAGATGCTGTTGCAGCGGAAATACGGCTCTGACAACGGTGACGATTCCAGAAGGAGTAACGACAGTGGAAAACGAAGCATTTGTGCTTTGTCCGGCATTAAAGGAAGTAACGCTTCCGTGCAGTGTGACATCAGAAGATAACGCATTTCCGGCAAACACCAATGTAACAAGACTGAATCCGAAGATGGAGTCCGTGGAGAATGGGGGATATGTGGATGCATTTAAGGTAAATGCAACTGTTACAGAACTCTACCAGAATGCTTTCGATATGCTGGATCTGGTGAATGCAGAGAGACGAAAATACGGTGTGCAGGATCTGGTGATGGATACGGGCCTTTTGGAGACAGCCATGCAGAGAGCAACAGAATGCGTAATCTACAACAGTCATACCAGACCGAATGGTTTTGCATGCAACAGTGCAGATGGCAGAATCATGGGGGAAAATATCACACGGTATGGGGGAACACCACAGGAAGCTCTGGAATCGTGGATGAACTCTCCGGGACACCGTGCGAATATTCTGATGGCGCGGTATACCAGCATAGGAGTAGGGTGTGTCTACGCAAATGGAAGCTATTACTGGCTGCAGTGTTTTGGAACAGATAGGCCAACACAGGCAAACAGAAGTGCTTACAGCGACAGAGTTCATACACGTAAAGTTCAGGTAAAAAGAGATAAAGAATATTATACAGCCGAGATTGGATATTTCTTTCAGAAATTAACAGCAGGTGAGACAAAAGATATCTATGTATTCTGGAAAAGTGGCAAGCTGCAAAATACAGGTGCAGTATTTGAGTCATCGGATCCATCGATATGTGAAATAAAAGATAATAAAGTTATTGCGAAAAGACCGGGTACTGTGACAATTACCATGTACTTTGAAGAGTACAGGGAAGCAGCGGTTACGGATACAGTTACTGTGGTGGAAAAACAGCCAGATCAAAAGCCTGGACAGTCCAGTTCAGGATATTGGAATGAAGAGGAAGAATGGGAGAATGATGAGAGTAGGACAGATTCAAACAAGTCAGATTCTTCAAAAAAGGGTTCTGGTTATGTTACAAACGGATATCGGATTACCTATTATCCAAATGGCGGGCAGGACAGTGTCGTTACAAAGACAGTAAAGAAAAAGGCAAAGATCGGCAGCCTGCCAAAAGCAAAAAGAAAAGGCTATCTGTTTGCCGGATGGTATACGTCATCAAAAAAAGGAAAGAAGGTATCTGCTTCCACGAAAGTAACCGGGAACATGAAACTGTATGCCCATTGGACAAAAGTGAAAGCAGCGAAAGTATCTCTGAAAAAGCCTGCCAGTAAAAAGGGCGGGAAAGTGACGGTATCATGGAAAAAAGTGTCCGGTGCAAAAGGGTATCAGATTCTGTATGCTGATAATGCAAAGATGAAAGGTGCAAACTCAGTAATTGTAAAGAAAACATCCACAACATTGAAAAATTTGCAAAAAGGCAAGAAATGTTATATAAAAGTCAGAGCATATAAGACAGACTCAGCAGGAAAAAAAGTATTTGGCGCTTACAGTAGCACGAAAAAAATTTTGATCAAGTAACAAGAAAGAAAACGAAAAAGATGAACTGGAAGAAAAAAAGATTTGAACGATATGTATTTGAATTTCTGATTGCTATTGAGCTGATTATGTCATTTACATTTTTAGGATATATTCATGTGCCACCGATCTCGATTGCAACAGCCTATATACCGATTGTGATCATTGGATGTATATTTGGACCGTGGAAAGCAGGCATAGCAGGACTGATTTTTGGACTGGGAAGCCTGTATAAGGCATCTGCATGCTATGTCCAGCCGGCAGATATGGTATTTTCACCGTTTCAAAGCAGCAATCCGATGGGAAGTATTCTGCTGAGTGTGGGAACCAGAATTCTGTTTGGCCTGATTGTCGGCGGACTGTTCTGGCTGGTGAAAAAGCGTGCCCACAGAAGAATCTGGAATGGTGTGATTGCATTTCTTGCACCGAAGCTGCAGGCTTTGCTGGTATTTGGCGCAATGGGATTTTTCTTTCCAGATCTTGGTTATACGGCAGCGTCGGCATTGCAGATCGTGAAAAGTGATGTCATGATCGCAGTGATTTGCTGTGTCTGTATGGAAATCTGTGATGTGATCTATCGCAGTGCACGAGTCGGCAAGCTTCAGGAGGCTATGAATCAGTCGAAGGAGAATCTGTACTGGTCTTCTAAGATCTGGGGTGGCATCACAGGCATTGTTATTTTCGTTATTTCCATAGCTGCGGTTTCCACCATTTATTTCTCAGACCGTGTCAGATACCTGCTGAAAGAACATGGAATCAATGTAACCGATGTGATATATGCAGATCTGGTTCATCTACAGATTCAGTTCCTGATTGCCACGCTGGCATTGAATTTTATATTGATTTTGATTATCCTGATGGTATATCGCTATATGAAATACAAAGAGTATCTGGGAGAGATGGATCCACTGACCGGAGTCATGGGAAGACGGATGTTCCTACATCACTGTGAGATGATCCAGACAGGCAGCAGGAAAGACGGACCGGAAAAGGGATGGTTTCTTTTTCTGGATGTGGACTGGTTCAAAAAGATCAATGATACACTGGGACACATGGTTGGAGATAAGACGCTGCAGATGGTAGTACAGAATCTGGAGCATACATTTGGAAAGTATGGGGCAGTCGGAAGAGTTGGTGGAGACGAATTCGCAGTTATGATTGAAAAAAAGATGACCCGTGCTCAGATGGAAGAACGCCTGATGCAGTTTGAAAAGGATATTTCGACGATCTTGGCAGAAGGAAAAGTAAGCTGTAGTATTGGAGTATATCATTTTACATTTCCGCAGGAGATCAAGCATTTGCTCAGAGAGACAGACAATGCGCTGTATGCGGCAAAAGAGCGGGGCAGAGCTTGCTTTGTAATATATGAAGAGTAAAAGCACAAAAGTAACTATTCAGAACCCATTGTCCTGTGAAGATACTGAACAGTTACGAACAAAATATATAAATTGACATTGACGAACAAAATAGTTATGATTCTAAAAGTTAGAATTATAACTATTTTGCGTTAAGAGGTGAAATACATATGGATCAGACTTTTCATTATCTGTCAATGGCTGTGCATGCGGCGGTACAGAAAAAATTAATGGAAGAACTAAAAGAAACGGGACTGACACTGGGCCAGCCTAAGGTACTGGATTATCTGAAGGATCATGATGGATCCAGTCAGAAGGAGATTGCCAAAGCCTGCCATATCGAACCGGGATCGCTGACATCGATTCTGAATCGAATGGAAGAAAAGCGGCTAATTGAGCGAAGATCTCTCAATGGCAACCGCAGGACATCCTATATTTTCCTGACAGAGCAGGGAACACAGAGCCAGCAGCTGATAGACGGGATATTTGCACAAATCGAGGCTCAGGCCTTTTGTGGTATTCCAGAGACAGAACAGGAAAAATGGATGAAGCAGTTCAGGCAGATTTACAAAAATCTGTGCCAGGCAGATGCGTGAGATGATGGAAGAAAAAGGAGATTTATGAGAATGACAGCACGAGAGAAAGCAAAACGATATATCATATTTTTAATTGGTTTACTTATCAATTCACTGGGAGTCAGTCTGATTACCAAGGCGAATCTGGGAACATCACCGATTTCATCGATTCCTTATGTACTCAGTTTGAATTTTCCATTTACACTGGGAAATTTCACGATCGTATTCAGCATTTTGTTGATTTTACTGCAATTGTTGATTCTGCGGAAGAATTTCAAAGCAGAGCATCTGCTTCAGATTCCGGTATCCATTCTGTTTGGCTACTTTATTGATTTTACCATGATTCTGCTGGCCTTTGTGAATCCACAAAGCTATGTGGTTAAAATCATAGATTTGTTGATAGGTTGTCTGATTTTGGGCTTCGGTGTGTATATTGAAGTGCTGGCCAATGTGGTGATGCTTCCGGGAGAGTCCTTTGTTCGGGCGATTACCCAGACCTGGAATCTGGAGTTTGGTACGATTAAAGTGGTGTTTGATGTATCCATGGCAGTAATCGCTATCGTAATGTCACTGATGCTCAGCCATCAGGTCAATGGGATACGGGAAGGAACCATCATTGCAGCACTTCTGGTGGGAGCAATTGCCAGACAGTTCGGCAAACAGCTAAGCTTCCTGAATGAGAAGCTGTTTCCATCTGTCAGACAGGTTCGGGAAGCTGAAAAAACAGTCTGTGTGCCTGCGACTGTGATTGCCATTGGACGTCAGTATGGATGTGGCGGCAGTGAGATGGGAAAGATGCTGGCAGAACAGCTGGGCTATGCATTTTATGATGGACATCTGATTCAGGAGGCGGCCGGAACGACCGGTTATTCTGTGGATTTCGTGGAAAAACAAGAGGAGTCCATGACGAACAGCCTTCTGTACGATCTGGTCAGTCAGATGAAGATGACGGAGAACTACGAGACCCCAAAGGACAAGATCTATGAAGCAGAGTGTAAAGCTATCCGGGAACTGGCAGCCAAAGGTGACTGTGTGATTGTGGGAAGATGCGTGGATCAGGTGCTGAAAGACAATCCAAATTGTCTGAGATTATTTTTCCATGCATCGTTGAGCAGTCGCATTCGCTGCATTATGGAGAGAAAGTCATTAAATGAAAAAGAAGCCAAAGCAGATATTCTCAGAGAAGATAAACGTCGTGGGACGAATTATCGGTATTACACAGGAAAAAACTGGGGCGCAGCGGAGAATTATCAGCTTTGTCTGGATACAGATCTGGGATATGATTATGTACAGGAGTGCGTAAAGAGTGCGCTTGCAGCTATGCGCAGCGCAGGTCAGATAATGAAATAGGATCAATTATCTGAGAGGAAATGTTTTCGAACAACGTATTGACTCGACACAAAACTGCGAAAGAGGAGAATATGGAAGAATTTTATTATCAAAAAATGGGAAAACTACAACAGACAGCTTATCACAATATGTTAAAAGGTGTCCGGGAACTGGCAGATGAGATTCAGCTGCCACAGCTGGATGGCGAAGGCCTGTACTGGGTATTTTTCCAGATGCGGCTGGATCATCCGGAAGTATTCTGGCTGACCGGGTATAAATATAAGTATTACAAGGATTCACCGAATCTGATCTTTGTGCCGGAGTATCTGTTTGACAAAGATAAGATACGGGAACATCAGAAAGCGATGCAGGCTCGTATAGAGAAGCTGGTGCGCCCTGCGAAGACGCTTTCTGACTTTGAAAAAGAAAAATATGTGCATGACTTTATCTGTGACAATGTGCGGTATGATAAACTGAAAAAAGCTTATTCTCATGAGATTATCGGCCCGTTGGGACAGGGCGTGGGCGTCTGTGAAGGCATTGCCAAGGCAGTGAAGGTGCTGCTGGATGCGCTGGGTGTGTGGTGTATCATTGCGATCTGTGGTAATAATCCGGAAAAAGGAATCAAGTACCGCCATACCTGGAATATTGTGAAGCTGGATGGTGTGTATTATCATCTGGATGCTACCTTCGACAATACACTGGGAAGGGATGGAAGCGAGATTCGATATGATTACTTCAACCTGGATGATCAGCAGATCTTCCGGGATCATGAACCGCTGATTGCACCGGCTCCGGTCTGCACCAATCACGATCACTTCTATTATAAAGAAAAGAAGTTGTCCTTTACGAAGCAGGAAGAGGTCTACAAACGGGCACTTCAGGCAGCCAAAAAAGGAAAAGTGCTGACTTTCCACTGGCGGAGTGGCTACTTCACCAGAGAAATCTTCCAGGAACTGCTGGAGCAGATTCGAAAAGCCGGGGCAGAGAAAAACAAGACTGCGATCCTGCAGGTCAACTGGGCGCAGGCTGTGATCCGGCTGCACTACGAAGATGCTCAGGTGGAAGAAGAAATCTGGATGGAAGAGGCCAACGAAGGAGAGAAAGAATAAGAAAAATGGAATGTACTAACGACAAAATGAGATGATATATATGGAAGAAAACGCCCCCGATAGAGACATCTATCGGGGGGTTATACCGTTTTTAGAGATGGCTTGTGCTTTATGCATTTGGATCAAGATCTGTGTATGAATACCAGTTTTTAGGCTGCTCAGGCAGAATTTTTATCCAAGTTTGATCACCGTCTAAAGGTGGAACAACATATGAGTCAGACCAGGAAGCATTACACATATATAAATTACCATCTTTATCTCGGTAAAAATCTCCGCGCTTTACACCTGTAACCTTCGTTTGCCAATCCATAACAGTGGTTGAAGTATGGAGAATACTATCATTAATAGGTATAAAACGTTGATTAAATATATTATTATCTGATGGAACATAATATATATGGTTATAATTATTATTTCGAAATAATGATGCAGAATAATCATTATCTACCCAAACGTAATAAGAACCATTATAGGAAACTATTTGTCCTTTTTTTAAGGTAATAGTACAAGTAGTATTTGGTGTATCTGGTGGCCAATCACCACTGTTCAAATCTGTTAAAATAGAATTTACATCATCCTTGGCGCTGTCATCTTTTTCCGACTCACTTGGTTTTGTTTCAGATGGTTTTTCTGTTGGTTTTGTATCAGGAGTATTATTCCCTGGTTCAGTAGGTGGTGTTTCGGTGCTTCCCGAACCACTATTCCCTTGATTAGTATCTCCACCAGTTGTACCGCCACCCGTTCCAGGGTTTGGCGCTGGTGTACTTCCACCGCCAGTAGTACCGCCACCCGGTGTGATGGTTCCGCCGCCACCTGTGTTACCACCGCCAGTACTTTTTCCACTCCAGTTTAACACTACGGAATCGCCCTGCGGATTATAGCTTACGTTACAGCTGCCACTGGCCGTTGGCGTGCCGATCCAGTGTGTGGTGTCTTTGGAAGATACACCTCCTACGTTCAGATCCATGTTACCCTGCCAGTTATCCTGTTCCTGGTGAAGTGGAGAAACTGTTACAGAGTAAAGACCGTTGGACTTGTGGATTGTCTGATTCGGATCTTTGGAATAGGTTGCGGTTGTATCATCAGAGATGGCTGCCATCATGACTTCTGCATAGGCTGACCGGACATCGGACAGGTCGGTGGCTTCTCGAGCCTTTTCCAGTTGAGAAGTGAAGATCGGAATAGAGATGGCGACCAGTACTGCGATAATTGCTACGACAATCAATAATTCTGCAAGCGTAAAACCGCTTGATTTTGTCCATTTCTTTTTCATAACTGCACACTTTCTGCTTCTTTTTAAAAGTCTACATAATTACTTGAATCATAGCATAAAAAGACAGGAAAATCCACTGTTCACAGGCTTTTTTTTATGCTATCCTATAAAAAAGACAGCTATGTTGTGATGGAATGGAGGCATATATGGGAAGTTATCTGAATCCGGGGACAGGTGCATTTCAAATGGCACGAAATTCTGAGATATTTATAGATAAAAGCAGATTGATAGAAGAAACAAATCGTCATGTTAATACGATACAGCGATTTCTGTGCGTAAGCCGTCCGAGAAGATTTGGAAAATCCATGGCTGCAGATATGCTGGCGGCTTATTATGATTGCAAGAAAGATACATCAGATTTGTTTGATGATTTACAGATTGCGCAGGCAGAATCCTATCAAAAATACAGGAACAAGTATGAAGTTCTGAAAATTAATATGCAGGAATTTTTAAGTGCTGCTGGATCTATGGAGGAAATGCTGAAGACATTACAAAGCAGACTGCTTAGTGAATTAAAAAGAAAATATCCGAATAATGTACAGGATGATGGTCTGACTTTTACAATGAAAGATGTCTACGCAGAGACCGGACATGCATTTGTGATCCTGATTGATGAATGGGACTGTATTTTCCGGGAGTATCAGAATGATAAGGAATCCCAGAAAAAATATCTTGATTTTTTGCGTATGTGGCTGAAAGATGCGGTTGTAAAGATGCTGGCAGGTATTACCTATGACCGGGATAGTAAGCAGCATACATGTGTGATAGAAAAAATGATAAAAGAATAAGTGACGGAATTATGAAAAACAGCAAGAAGCTAACTTATATTTCACGGGCAGCGCTGATGATACTGACCTGTGTTCTGATTATATTATTTTTCGGTATCATGTCTCTGGTGAGCAGGATCCAGGGAACGGCACGGGTAGTGAATTATGCCGGGCTGGTGCGTGGCAAAACCCAGAGGATTATCAAGCTGGAGGATGCCGGGCAGCCACAAGATGGCATGATTGCAGATATTGATGCATTTATCGAAGGACTTCGTTATGGCAGCAGGGATCTGGATCTGGTACGGTTAAATGATACGGATTTCCAGAATAAAATGACCGATCTGGCCGTCCAGTTTGAAGAACTGAAAAAAGAAATCCAGAAAATAAGAGAGCAGGGATACGAGCATACACAGATCATTGAGAAGAGTGAAACGTTCTTTCATACCTGTGATGAGGCTACCGGTTTTGCAGAGAAGTATTCTCAGAAGAAAGCTACGGATCTGAGTCATCTGGAGAATATCGTCGTGGCAGATATTGTGGGACTTTTGCTGATTATCGGATGGGAACTGATGAAGGCCTTGCGTTATGCAGCACAGAATGCAGCGCTGCGCAAAAAAGTGTATCTGGATGAGGCTACCGGGTTGCCCAATAAGAATAAATGTGAAGAATTACTAAATGTACCAGAGCCGGTGTCGGAGAATGCGCCAGTGGCGGTCTGTGTCTTTGATCTGAACAATCTGCGGACGATCAACAACAATCTGGGACATGATAAAGGAGACGAATACATCCGTTCCTTTGCACAGCAGCTGCGTCTGGCAGTTCCGGAGGAGCATTTTGTGGGCAGGGATGGCGGTGACGAGTTTCTGGCATTGCTTCATGGATTGAATCATGAGGAAACGAATGCCTGTCTCAGCCAGGTGAGAGAGAGCATCGCAAAGTATTCCGAAAAGCATCCGGAGATGCCGATCAGTTATGCAGTGGGATATGCATTATCCACAGATTTTGAAGGAACTACTATGAGGGAACTTTTCCGACTGGCAGATAAGAATATGTATGTGGATAAGAACCGTGCCAAGATGGAAGAAGCAGCGGAGGTACAGAGACAGAATTATCAGCTGCTGGATAAGATCAAGGGGAGAAGCTGCATCATTTTATCCTTGGATTTGACGTATATCATGATGTGAACAATGGTGCAGCGAATGAAAAAATGCAGCTGACCCAGTATTACGATCAGATGAAGCAGTCGATTTTGGAAAATGGTAAGTATGTGGATGCGTTGCTGGAAACAGCGGAGGCGGTCTATACGGTAAATCTGACGGATGATAAGCTGGAAGCAGCTTATTTTCACGGGATGGATCGCAGTATAGAGGTAGAGATGGAGGTACCGTGTTCCTACAATGAATATTGTGAAGAGAGAAGTTCCTGTATCACAGAAGATACCCTGGAGAATTTCCGCATCGTGGATACTTCTGAGAAGCTGATCGGACGTTTCACAGATGGTGATAAACAGGTAGTGGTGGAATATCAGGAAAAAGGGAAAGATGATAAGCTGATATGGCTGCAGAAGACGGTACTCATGACGCAGAATACCTGGTATGACAATCAGACGCAGAAAGCCAAATCCGTGATTCACGGAATTATCCTGTTTAAAAATACTTCTGCATTTCACGAAAAGGATCAGGAGGAAAAAGAGAGGCTGAAGGTAGCCATTGAAGAGGCAAATTCAGTCAGTCAGGCCAAGACGGACTTCCTGAACCGGATGAGCCATGATATCCGTACACCGATCAATGGAATTATGGGGATGGTAGATATTACCCGTAAGTACCGCAATGATCCACAGAAGCTGGAAGAGTGTCTGGATAAGATTCAGTTGTCTTCCAGGCATTTGCAGGAGCTGGTCAATGATGTGCTGGATATGAGTAAACTGGAGTCAGAGCAGACAGTATTGGAACAGATCCCATTTGATCTGGAGAAAGTGATGAATGAAGTATCCTCTCTGGTGAATGCGCAGCTGATTCAGAGTAACATCACTTATCGGATTCACAGGGAAAATATGCAGCATATGGCACTGATCGGCAGTCCGCTGCATTTGAGACAGATCATGCTGAATCTGTTCAGCAATGCGATCAAGTATAACAAACCTGGTGGAACGATTGATACTTATGCAAAAGAATTAGCCTGTGATGGCACAACGGCATGGTTTGAATTCAAGATTATCGATACCGGAATAGGGATGAGTGAAAAATTTGTGAGAGAAGAGCTGTTTAAGCCATTTACACAGGAACAGTCCGGAGCACGAACCCGTTATAAGGGAACCGGACTGGGGATGTCCATCGTTGTCCGGCTGGTAGAGCTGATGGGCGGAACCATTGAAGCTGCCAGTGCGAAAGACGAGGGAACAACGATCTGGTTCCGGGTACCGCTTCAGATAGATCAGAAAGGGCAGCAGGTTATCTCAGAGAAAACAGAGGTGGAAACGGAACTGCGTCTCAAAGGATACCACATACTCCTCGTAGAAGACAATGAGATCAACATGGAGATCGCCCAGTTCTATCTGGAAGAAAATGGAGCAACAGTGGTACAGGCCTGGAATGGACAGGAGGCAGTCGATCAGGTGAAAGCTGCAGAGCCTGGAACGTTTGATGCGATCCTGATGGATATTATGATGCCAGTGATGGATGGAATGGAAGCAGCCAGACAGATTCGAATCTGGGAAAAGCAGTACGATATGCATACGCCGATCATTGCAATGACCGCCCAGGCCTCTCTGGACAGTGCACAGAAATGCAGAGAGGCAGGTATGGACGATTATGTGACCAAGCCGGTAGATCAGGTAATGCTTGTAAATCGGATAAGCCATTGGAGACGAAGCTGAATACCTGTATTATTTATAATGGCTTCATATAATAAATAAACAAAGTGTTTCAGGAAACAAATTATGAATAATCAGGTATTGGATACGCAGCTTAATCTGGCTTTTGACGCTACGCTGGAAGAATTGAAAAAATCGCAGGATCTGGATGTGGGCTATGACGGCCAGACCGGACAGTGGGAGGCAATTGTGAGATATGCAGGGGCATGGCAGGATGTAGCTGATCGAAGGCCGTCAGAAATACAGGGATTGTCAGTAACCTGGCTGTCAGGCGGCTATGGAATCATTAGGGGCACGAAAGCTGCAATTGATGCATTTAGTGAAGATCCATTTGTAGAATATGTCGAGAAACCGAAACGGTTGTACTTTGCTACAGAGCAGGGAAAGCTTGCTTCCTGTATGGAGCCATTACAGACCGGTTTCGGTTTTTCTTTATTTGGAAAAGGAATTCTGATTGCAGTGCTGGATTCTGGTATTGATTATACGCATCCGGAATTTCGAAATGCGGATGGCTCATCCAGGATATTGGCAATCTGGGATCAGACAGGAAAAGGAAATCCACCGAAAGGATTTGAAGTTGGAACAGAGTACAGTCAGGATGAGATAAATGAGGCGTTAAGAAATAAGCCACTCCCAATCAGAGATCTCAGTGGTCATGGAACGGCAGTAGCAGCCATTGCAGCAGGAAATAGTGGGGTAGCTCCACAGGCGCAGCTACTGGTGGTAAAACTGGGAAATCCGGCAGCAAGCACATTTCCAAAGACCACGGAATTGATGATGGCTGTGGAATATGCCTATCAGAAAGCACTGGAGATGCAGATGCCGCTGGTGATCAATCTCAGCTTTGGAACGGTATATGGTCCACACAATGGTACCGGACTTCTGGAAACTTATCTGGATGAAATGATGGGACGATGGAAGTCTGTGATCATAGTGGGAACCGGAAATGAAGGAAATGCAGCGGGACATGTGCATAGTACGCTTCAAGAGGACACGGATACAGTCATTCCATTCAGTGTGGCAGCAGGAGAGACAGGACTGAATGTGCAGGTATGGAAAAGTTATACGGATCAGTTCGACATTTCTTTACAGGCACCAGACGGTACACAGATTGGACCGCTGTATGAAAATCTGGGACCACAGAGATATCGAATGGGCTCCACCAATCTGCTGATATATTATGGAAAACCTTCGCCATTTATGATTTCGCAGGAGATTTATTTCGATTTTATACCAGATGGAGACTATGTGGCGGCAGGCATCTGGAGACTGATTCTGAGGCCGCAACGCCTGGCGGAAGGAGCTGTGGATCTGTGGCTTCCGGCTGTGGGAAGCCTGAATTCGGGAACCCGTTTTCTTCGTCCGATACCGGAGAATACGCTGACAGTGCCATCTACTGCAAGAAAGGTGATCTCAGTAGGGGCATATGATTCCAGAAGCAGGATTTACGCTTCGTTTTCCGGTCGGGGAAATCCACCCGGAGCCTATCCTCTTCCGGCATTGTCTCAGGTAAAACCAGATCTGGTGGCACCAGGGGTAGACATCCAGACAGCGGCAGTCGGCGGTGGCTATGTTTCTGTGACGGGGACCTCTTTTGCCACACCATTTGTATCCGGTGCGGCAGCCATGTTGATGCAGTGGGGGATCATAGATGGAAACGATCCCTATCTATATGGTGAAAAAGTACGGGCGTATCTGCAGAGAGGAGCACAGAGACTGCCAGGGTACCGGCAGTGGCCAAATGCAAGTGTGGGGTATGGACGACTCTGTTTGGAAAGTAGTCTGCCAGATTAAAATATTGTATTTATAGAAAAATATGCTATGATATATACACCATGTGTGTATGTAGAGGCAGAATAAATATGGAAATAAAAGAATTACGCGAAAGCACAGGAATGAACAGAAAAGAATTTTGTGAGTACTTTGAAATTCCCTACAGAATTGTAACAGAATGGGAAAGGGGAACAAGAAAAATGCCAGGATTCTTATTCTAAAATGTGGACTGCGGGGAAATCGTGATGAAGAAAAAATTAATTAAGCCATTTGCAATACTGCTGGCTGTCTTTCTGGGATCACTGGAGGTGGGATGGCGTTTTTTTTATATGGTGGTCTGCTGCAAAAGAGGAGAGCACAAAAAGGAAAGAAAGAAGTGGTTTGAACTGTCTCATATCAGGGAAAATCATCCCAGGAATGGTTATGCAAGAGAATATAATGAGAGTAAGGCCTGGTGCCTTGAACAGAAGATGCAGAACTGTTATATCAAAAGCATTGACGGATTAAAACTGCATGCATTATACCTGCCGACAGAATATGCAAAACGGATTGTCATATTAAGCCATGGATATCGTGGCAGCCGTTTTGGCACATTGTCATTCATGGCAAAATATCTGCATGAACATCAGTGTGATGTCCTGTTTATAGAACATCGCTGCTGCGGCGACAGCGAGGGAAAATATATTACCTTTGGAGCAAAAGAACAATGGGATGTGCAGCAATGGGCAGTCTATGTATCTGAACGAAACAAAGAGAAGCTTCCAATTTATCTGTATGGACAGTCCATGGGGGCGGCTGCTGTACTGATGGCAGCAGGACATACACTCCCGGCGGAGGTAAAAGGCCTGATCGCGGACTGTGGTTTTCAGTCTATGGAAGGACAGATGCGTGATATGGCAGCTAACTGGTTCCATTTGCATCATATTCCACTGCTTCTGATAGAACTGGACTGGTTCTGTTCTCTTCTGGCAGGATTTCATATGAAAGATGCAGATACTGCCGAAGCTATGAAAAAAAATACAAGACCGGTTCTCTTTTTCCATGGAGAAAAGGACACCTATGTGTATCCGAATAACTCTTTTCAGAATTATATGCTCTGCAGGGCAGAGAAGGAACTGGTGATCATACCGGGAGCACGGCATCTGTGCAGTGCCTATGTGGATCCGGAACTGTATCAGCGCAAGATGATGGAATTCTTTGAGAAATACGATTAAACGGACATAAAAAATCCTGACCGGGATTTATCAGACATAGTACATAGCAGAAATACACCTTTGAACTGTTATGTTAAATGTATGATAAGTCCTGGTCATTTTTTTGTAAAGTGTTCATTAAGTCCTGGGGGTACTGGTATTTCCTGAGAAGATATGATATTTTTTCACCTGAAGCATATATACAATGTTTTCTGTCTCGGATAAAGAAGAAAAACGGGACAATGGAGGTTATCTATTATATGAGAAATTATTATCCTTTGACGGCAGCTCAGAAGATGCATCATAACTGGATCATGGATTATGGTACACAGCAGGTATCCGGTGTAAGTGTTGTGGCTTCTGTACAGGCAGAACTGGATTTTGGATTATTAAAAAAATGTATTCAGATGGAAACAGAGCGTTCAGGCTGTACCAGAGTCCGTTTTACAAAGCCGGATAAAGATGGAAATGTAAAACAGTATATAGAGAAGCAGGATTCGCGAGATATTGAGCTGAAGGATCTGTCGGGAATGGAAAGTCTGGCAAAGGCAGATGAGCTGATGCAGCAGTGGGCTTATGAAACATTTGACGGAGATAATATCCCGATGTGTGAATTTATTATGTTGAAGCTTCCGGAAGGATACAATGGTTTCTTTTTACATATGGATCACAGACTGATCGATTCCTGTGGGCTTGTAGTTATGATTGAAGACCTGTTCCAATTATATACGCATTACAGATATGGAACAGCCTGCCCACAGGAACTGGTTGATTTTGAGACGGTCCTGAAAAAAGATCTTGCAAAAGCGGGCAATGAAAAGCGTTTTGCAAAAGACAAAAAATTCTGGGATGATCAGCTGGATGCACTGGGTGAGCCGTTATATTCTGATATACAGGGACTGTCTGTACTGGAGGGAGCAAGAAAACGTCATGGAGATCCAAAGCTTCGTGCTTCTGATATTGAAATGAACGAGCTGTTTGTTGCAGTAAAGGATTATCATCTGGAACCGTATGCGACACAGAACCTGATGGATTTCTGTATGAATCATCAACTTTCCATGACGAATCTGCTTCTGCTTGGTATTCGTACTTATCTGTCAAAAGTAAATAACGGACAGAAAGATATTACGATCCAGAATTTTATATCCAGACGTTCTACCCATGACGAATGGACTTCAGGGGGAAGCAGAACCATTATGTTTCCGTGCAGAACAGTGATCTCACCGGAGACAGATTTTCTTTCGGCAGCTTATGAAATCCAGAATATGCAGAATCGAATTTATATGCACAGCAATTACGATCCGGCACTTATCGTGGATGAGATGAGAAAGAGATACCATACACCGGAGCATACCAGCTATGAAAGCTGCTATCTGACCTATCAGCCAATGCCGGTGAAGGTGGAGAATGAAATGCTTGGGACTGTTCGTCAGCATGCCAAATGGTTTGCAAATGGTGCCGCAACCAAAAAAATGTATCTGACCGTATCTCATACTGAGGATGGCGGCATGAACTTCTCCTATCATTATCAGACTGCTCATCTGGAAGAGCATGACATGGAACTGCTTTATTATTATATGATGCGTATTCTTTTTAAGGGGATCGCAGAGCCGGATATGAGCATCGGAGAGATTATGGAACAGGTATAGAAATCAAAAATACGAGGAGGAAATGGAATGAATCAGGAAATGGAATTTAAAAATATTGTAGCGCAGTACAGCAAAGTGAAACCGGAGGAGATGACGGGGAAAATGAGATTCCGTGAGGATCTGGAATTCACTTCTCTGGATTTCATGTCTTTTCTGGGAGAGCTTGAGGATACCTTTGACATTGAACTTGAGGAAACCGAAGTGACCCAAATTACAACTCTTGAAGAGGCGCTTAAGCTTCTGGAGGAGCTTCAGTAAGAATGAAGCTGTTGTCCGCAGAAAAGTGAAGGAGGAGAAAAACATGCTGATCAGGGATATATTAGAAGAAAGTGTACAGAAATTTGGCGAAGTCAAAGCAGTAAAATGGCTTAACAGGAAAGAAGTTCTGGAGAGAAGTTACAGCGAAATATTGAGAAACGTGATTTCCACCAGAAAAGGACTTCTTGCAGAAGACTTTGCAGGAAAGCATATTGCATTGATCGGAACCAGTTCTGTAGAATGGATCGAAAGTTATCTGGGAATTATTACAGGATGTATTACAGCGGTGCCGCTGGACGCAGCACTCCCATGTGAAGAACTGATCGATCTGATAAACCGATCCGATTCTGAAGCACTCTTCTTAAGTCCGAAACACAGACCTTATCTGGAAGCGTTCCTTGCAAACTGTCCGAAACTCCAGAAAGTATGGATGCTTCAGGAAGAGGTGGAGGATGTACCTTCAGGCGTGTACAGTATCAATGAGCTGAGAAACACAGGAATTAACGCATCAGCAGATGCTTCCTGCCCGTCAGCAGAAGATATTGCGACGATTATCTTTACGTCCGGAACGACAGGAAAGAGCAAAGGGGTTATGCTGACACAGAATAATCTGGCATCTAATGTTGAGGCAGTTAAGATTTCAGCAGAACCCGGAACTGCCATGCTCAGTGTACTTCCAATCCATCATGCATTCTGTCTTGTCATGGACTGGCTGAAAGGTTTTTCTCAGGGAGCAACTATCTGTATTAATGACTCTCTTCTTCATATGGTCAGAAATATGAGCATTTTTAAACCCGATATCATGCTCATGGTTCCGATGATGATTGAAACAATTTATAAGAGACTGGCAGCAGCTGATCCACAAATCCCGAAGGCAGTTCTTGCAGAAAAAGTTTTCGGTGGAAAACTGCAGACGATTTTTACCGGTGGCGCACATCTGGATCCGTACTATATTGATCGTTTTGCAGAGTATGGTGTTCAGATTCTGGAAGGATATGGCATGTCGGAATGTTCTCCTGTTATCAGTAATAATACGCCGGAAAATCATAAGCCGGGTTCTATTGGAAGACCACTTGAGAATGTGGAGATAAGATTTGAAAATGGTGAGATTCTGGTAAAAGGCACAAGTGTTATGAAAGGGTATTATCAGATGCCGGACGAGACAGCTGAAACACTGAAAGATGGCTGGCTGCATACTGGCGACAAGGGTTATATGGATGAAGATGGATATCTCTTTATTAATGGCCGGGTGAAAAATCTGATCATTCTATCCAATGGAGAAAATGTATCTCCGGAAGAAATCGAGAACAAGCTTGCACTGAATCCGCTTGTGGGTGAAGTTATTGTAACAGGTGAGGACAATGGTCTTACAGCCCGAATTTATCCGGAACAGGCAGTTGTGGAGGCAAAGGCACTGGATACGGAGATGATTCGTTCACAGCTTCAGGAATTTCTGGATGAATACAATAAAAATCAGCCGACCTACCGTCGTATTACAGGTCTGGTGATCCGGAAAAATCCGTTTATACGCAGCACGACAAAGAAAATCAGGAGACAGGATGTCCTGATCGATGAGCCACAGGCATAATAAAAACCCGTTTGAGTGAATTGCTCAGACGGGTTTTGCTATGCTGTTTATATGCAGGACACTCAGGATAAAAGAGGCAGCATGCCAGACAGGAAAATCTGAGTCAGAATTCCTGCAATTACTTCTGGTGCAAGATCAAAATTATCCCTTGTCCATTTGTGAAGGACACCGATCGTACTGCCGATCGCACAGGTGATCACGTAAGATATTTCCTCTTTTGTATGTCTGCCGGGTCTGGCACTGGAGGTAGTAGCGGTGACATAGTGATGAAGCATAGTCAGCATTTTTTCGAATAGATCATTCCCGTGAGGTGTACTCAGAAGACTGGAAAGAAAAGGATTTTCCATTGTATAGCGGCAGATCGTCAAAAAATAGGACTGACAGATATCGCGGTCATTTTCAGGATGAAATTTTTCCATTATGGAGAAAACATCATGGATCGTCTTTTCTTCAACAGCAGATACAAGAGAGGGGATGTCCTGATAATGATTATAAAAAGTGCTTCTCGCGATACCAGCTGTTTTTGTGATATCGGATACAGTGATCTGGTCAGGAGTTTTTTTCTTTATTAGTTTAAAAAAAGCGCCCAGGATGGCTTCATCTGCCACAGAATATCTTTCGTCAGGAACTGGATTTTGCATAGTCGCTTCCCTCCCATAGCTTATCAGCATTCTTGAATAAAGTATAACACAAATCCATTTCTTTATATAGTAAAGAAAAAGCGGAATGTGAAAAGCGATTGGAGCAAATAAAAACTCAGAACCTTCAGGGGTATGAAGAATATCGAAATGGGGAAATTACTCGAGATCAGTTCGCTTCAACCAAAACTCAACTGGAAAAAGAGAAACTAAATTTACAGAAACGTATTCAAGAAGTTGAAAATCTAATCGGTGATGAGAAAGAAATATTGTTGAAGAAAAACATACCGGTTGATCAGATGATTGAATTTATGGGATTTGAAAAGTTGACACCGGAAGTGCTTCAAAAATATGTAAAAGCCATTTATATGCATGATGATGGAAGGATAGAGATGTGTTGGAAAGAATTGAAATAATAGATTTTGTAGTCTTTATACAACATCCACTATATGAAAGTCTATAGCATTTATATAACGTCCACCCCTGTATTTTTGTAACCTTAATGAAACGTCCTCTGTATGAAAACAACGGTTTTATGGGAAAAAAACGCAAAAAAAATAGTAAAAACTTTGTGGTTTTTACTTGACATCCTCGGGGCGACTCTGCTTGGAAAGTAGCCTGCCAAGTGTTTAAGATTAGATAAAAATATTGTCGACATAAGAAAAGCATGCTACAATAGGTACACAATGTGTAAATTATGAAGACGGAGAAGATATGGAAATAAAAGATAAAATGAAAGAATTACGGGAAAGTACAGGAATGAATAGAAAAGACTTCTGTGAGTATTTCGGAATTCCTTACAGAACCGTAACGGAATGGGAAAGAGGAACAAGAAAAATGCCGGATTATGTGTTCAGATTATTAGCATACAGGATAAAAATGGAAAATTTTGCAAGAAAGGAAGAAGTGGATGAAGAATAGGATAATTAATGTACAAGATGTACCAATTTCAATTTTACAACAGGAACTGGATGAGTATATTTGTATTACGGATATTGCGAAAGCTAAAACAGGAGAATCACGTAGCGCAGATGTTGTGAAAAACTGGCTGCGAAATAGAAATACATTAGAATTTTTAGGAACGTGGGAAATGATTTATAATCCTGATTTTAAAGTGGTCGAATTCGACCACTTTAAATCTGAAGCAGGTTTACATACATTTGTATTAAGCGTTGCAGAATGGATTAATAAAACGAATGCGATAGGATTATATGTAAAGCGTGGAAAATACGGCGGTACGTATGCGCATAAGGATATTGCCTTTGAATTTGCATCTGCAATCAGTCCGGTTTTTAAATTGTATTTGATTAAAGAATTCCAGCGGTTGAAGGAAGAGGAAAATAATTTAGAGAAAAGTGAGTGGAATGCGAAACGCTTTCTGACTAAAAATAATTATTTGATTCAGACGGACGCAGTAAAAAATTATTTGATTCCGCAGATGAATTATAAGGAGAATCTACAATGGCTGGCATATGCAGAAGAAGCGGATATATTAAATGTGGCATTGTTTGGATTTACAGCAAGAGCGTGGAGAGAAACTAATCCAGAGTTAGCAAAAAAGAACAATGTTAGAGATTTTGCGACTATTAATGAATTGACAGTGCTTTCCAATTTGGAATCTCATAATGCGCAGATGATTAAAGAAGGAAAGAAAAAAGAAGAACGGTTTAAAATTTTACAGGAAATTGCTGAATATCAGTTGAATATTTTGAATACAGCGGAGCAGATAAAAATGACAGAGGAGGAGAATCAGATTGGCGAAACAGTGTTTAGTTAATTTGAGAATCATCCAAAAGTCATATCGAAAGAATTTTGTGACAATGACGTAACATCCTCCCCACCCACTTTGTGACAATTATATAACGTCCTCTATACAGAAATATGCGGTTTTAAGCCATTTTCGTGGCAAAAAAGCCGCATATTTTTTCGCCATGCGTGCAAAAATCCGTCCGGTGGACGAATTTTTGTTGTAGCAATGACTTGACATCCTCGGGGGCATTGTGTACAGCATAAAGTATCCCTAAAATATGAAAAATGTATAGTTTTTACAACTACTATCAGGGCAAAATGATATAATAAGTGTAGAGATGTTAGTTGATGATGATGTTCTTGTAATAATTGATGAGAAGAAAAAAGATTTCAAAGGAGGATATAGTGATGATTAATTTAGGAATTATTGGGGCTGGAAGAATCGGAAAAGTGCATATAGAAAGCATCAGTACACAGATTCCGAATGCAAAAGTGAAGATGCTGGCAGATCCATTTATGGATGAAGAAAAAGAAGCATGGGCAAAGAGTAGAGGTGTGGAACAGGTGACGAAAGACTATCATGAAATACTGAATAATCCTGAGATTGATGCGGTCTTGATCTGTTCCTCCACTGATACCCATGCCGCCATTTCTATAGAAGCAATTGAGGCAGACAAGCATGTATTCTGTGAGAAACCGGTAGATCATAGCATAGAAAAAATCATGCAGGTACAGGAAGCGTTGAAGAAACATCCGGTGAAATATCAGGTAGGATTTAACCGCAGATTTGATCACAATTTTGAAGCAGTACAAAAAGCGGTAGCAGCCGGAAAGATTGGAACTTCTCATATTATTCGTATCACCTCCAGAGATCCGGAACCGCCAGCTCTGGCGTACATAAAAGTATCTGGCGGTATGTTCCTGGATATGACGATCCATGATTTTGACATGGCACGTTTCCTCGCAGGATGCAATGCAGAAGAGATTTATGTGCAGGCCGCAGTGCTGGTAGATCCGGCGATCGGAGAGGCTGGAGATGTAGATACGGCAATCATTACGATGAGAATGGAAAATGGCAGTCTGGTTACGATAGACAACTCCAGAAAAGCAGTTTATGGCTATGATCAGAGAGTGGAAGTATTTGGATCAGAAGGTATGATATCCGTGGGCAATGATACTACATCTTCAGCAGTAATCAGCAATGCTGAGGGAGTAACCGGAGAAAAACCATTATATTTCTTTCTGGAGCGTTATATGCAGTCCTATGCAAAAGAAATACAGAGCTTCCTACAGGCAGTCGAACAGGATACGGATACGCCTCTTGGAATCATAGACGGACTGGAGGCGGTACGTATGGGACTGGCAGCCAGAAAATCATTGGAAGAACATCGTCCTGTGAAGATATCCGAGATAATAACAAATGTGTAAGAACAGGAGTAAAGCATTCCTATAAATTCAGACAGGAAAGTGTGGAGATTTTACATATGAAAAAAGAGAGAACAAGGGATTTACACTGGCAGAGTTGTTGATTGTTGTTGCAATTATTGCGGTACTGGCTGCCATATCCATTCCAATATTTAACAGAATATAATAATGATATTGCCAAAGTATTATCAGAAGCCGGAATAAATGTCTCGAATTTGAAGATCGGGAGCAATGGAAAAAGTGATGGATGGGATTGGATTATTATAGAAGTTGGATATAACAGTAATGGATTCTATTCCCGCATGTATAGTGGATTCAAAGGTGAGGCATCAGGGGTGGATCGTGTAGGCGTCACAAACATTGAAAAACAGATCGGTTAGTATCGTTTTTTACAATACAACTCCCGTCAAAACGATTATGATATGAATAAATCAAAACAAAATTAATTACAAATCGAAAAAACTGATAAGTCAGCCGAGGATGTCTGCACATAATCGCAGATGTCCACGGCTGTTTTTAGTCAGTGGGTAGCCATTGGCCCACTGGTAGAAGGGAGAAAGGATATGGGAACACGTATTACAGAACATCCGATTTTGGGAGTACCGCAAAAGGGCAGTCTGGTCAGCTTTACCTATGATGGCAAGAAGATTCAGGGCTATGAGGGAGAACCGATTGCAGCGGCTTTGAAAGCAGCAGGTATTCAAATTCACCGGTATACAAAAAAAGAACATACACCGCGCGGTATCTTCTGTGCGATTGGACGATGCACGGACTGTGTCATGGTAGTGGATGGCGTGCCGAATGTGCGGACCTGTGTAACACCATTGAAGGCAGGAATGAAGATTCAGACCCAATATGGCGTATCTGCAGAACCTTTTGAAAAACAATAGCAGGAGATGAGATGATGAAAAGATATGATTTGATTGTGGTAGGAGCCGGTCCATCCGGATTATCAGCTGCTATTGAAGCAGCCAAAAGAGGCCTGAAGGTAGTTGTATTTGATGAAAATGAAAAACCGGGCGGACAGTTATTTAAGCAGATTCATAAATTTTTTGGCTCGAAAGAACACAAGGCAAAGGTGAGAGGCTTTGTCATCGGAGAGGAGCTTCTCGCAGAAGCAGATAAAGCCGGTGTGGAGGTAGAATTAAATGCCACCGTAGTTGGTATGTATCAGGATAAGGAGATTGTGGTCCGTAAAGGAGAAGAAGTTTTTCATTATAAAGGAAATGCGATCATTATTGCTACCGGTGCAGCAGAAAATATGGTTACCTTCGATGGATGGACGCTGCCGGGTGTCATCGGAGCCGGAGCAGCCCAGACGATGATGAACCTCCATGGAGTCAAACCAGGAAATAGAATCCTCATGCTTGGAAGCGGAAATGTAGGTCTGGTAGTCAGCTTTCAGTTAAAGCAGTGCGGATGTGACGTGGTGGCTCTGGTGGATGCAGCACCGAGAATTGGTGGATACGGTGTACATGCTGCAAAAGTGGCCAGAACCGGAGTACCATTTTATCTGTCCCATACGATTGTAAAAGCAGAAGGAACCGATCATGTGACCGGTGTAACCATTGCCGAAGTGGACAGTCATTTCCAGTTCCTGCCGGGCACAGAGAAACATTTTGATGTAGATACCATCTGTCTGGCTGTTGGGTTATCCCCAATGTCACAGCTTTTGAAAATGGCAGGCTGCGAGATGGAAGATAATCCAAAACGAGGTGGTCAGGTGCCGATCGTAGATGAATATGGAGAGACTTCCATCAAAGGAATTTTCGTAGCCGGAGATGTATCCGGAATCGAAGAAGCCAGCTCTGCGATGATCGAAGGCAGGATTGCCGGAATCGCAGCAGCGAAATACCTGGGGTACATTGAAGAAGCAGAATTGAAAGAAGACGTACAGAAAAATGAAGCAGCACTGGAAGGCTTGCGTCAGGGAATGTTCGCACCAAAGAACAGAGGAAAACTCATTGAGAAGACAGAGGAAGGTATCGACATTTCTATGAATCTGCTGAAGCACGGATTTGTGGCAGATGAGGAAATCGAACGGTTCCCAGGCGTTACCCACAGAGTGGGTGTACATCCGGTGATGGAATGTACACAGAATATTCCATGCAACCCATGTCAGGACGCATGTCCAAAGCACTGCATCAAGATCGGAGAGCATATCACATCCCTTCCAGCGGTGGATGAAGCAGTAGACTGCATTGGTTGTGGCATGTGCGTGGCATCCTGTTCCGGACAGGCTATTTTCCTGGTGGATGAAACGTATGAACCTGGATTTGCCACAGTCACTATTCCATATGAATTCCTTCCACTTCCAGAACCTGGAGAAAAGGGAGATGGGCTGGGCAGAAACGGTCAGAAGATCTGTGAGGCAGAAGTAGTATCTGTGAAGAGCACCAAAGCATTTGACCATACGAATCTGCTGACCATCAAAGTTCCAGCAGACTATGCTATGAAAGCCAGATTCTTTCTTAGCCGGGGATAAAAATTTTTGAAAATGGATAGATATTCCAATCCAGATGCGGAGGAAAACGATGGAAAACATATATGACAGAACCATAGATTTAGGAGAATATAAACCAGAACCGGATGATGACCGGATCATATGCAGATGCGAAGAAGTCACCAAAGGAGAGATTCGCAGAGCCGTTCATGACGGTATGTATACTATTACAGAGATTCGCAGATATCTTCGCTGTGGCATGGGGCTCTGCCAGGGACAGACCTGTGCAAAGCTGGTAAAAGGAATTGTGGCCAGAGAACTGGGAGTATCTCCGGCAGTACTGACACCGGCCACATCCAGAGCACCGATGAGACCTCTGGAGATGAAGATTTTTGCAAAGGAAGGTGAGGAAGATGAGTAGAACGGCAGATGTGATCATCATAGGCAGCGGTGTCATCGGATGCGCTACTGCCTACTATCTTGCAAAAAAAGGAACTTCCGTCATCGTCCTGGATAAAGATGAGAATATCGGAAACGGAGGATCTGCCAGAAACGGTGGCGGGGTTCGTCAGTCAGGACGAGATCCGAGGGAGCTGCCACTGGCTATGTATGCAGTAAACAATTTGTGGCCGACCCTTTCGGAAGAACTGGGAGTAAACGTAGAGTATCACAAAGAGGGAAACTTACGACTGGGGAAGACAGAGCATCACCTGGAGATCCTTCAGGGACTGACAGATCGTGCTACGGTCTGTGGACTGGATGTGCGGATGATCGATGGTGCAGAAGTCCGTGCTATCAATCCATATTTAAGTGATGAGGTCATCGGAGCCAGCTGGTGTGCCACAGACGGACATGCCAATCCGCTGATGACCACCCTTGGTTATTATCGGGCGGCGAGAAGGCTTGGTGTACAGTTCTATACAGGAGAAGAGGTGACCGAGCTTCAGACCATAAAAGGAAAAGCCCGGAGAGTCATTACAAAGAAGAACGTATTTGAGGGCGAGAAGATCATTGTAGCCGCAGGTTATGAAAGCCGTTGGATTTTGGAAAGTGTAGGAATTGATATTCCAATGTCCAAAGACCTGATTGAAGCACTGGTAACAGAAGCAGAAGCCCCGATGTTTCCACAGATGCTGGGAACTGCGGATGCAGACTTTTACGGACATCAGACCGATCATGGCTCCTTCGTATTCGGAGGTGCATCCGGATTTGAGACTGTGAACAAGGATAATGGCCATAACATGACTTCCAGTATTACAGCGCCATGTATCTGCCGCGGTATCATGAAATACATTCCGAAGCTGGCAGATGCCAAGATCGTCCGTACCTGGGCAGGCTATGAAGATGTATCGGCAGACGGCGTACCGGTGCTGGGCGAGATCAGAGAAGTACCTGGACTGATCACAGCCTGTGCTTTTACCGGACATGGATTCGGTATTTCTCCAATCGTGGGAACGTTGTTAGCCGAAATTGCCAGAGAAGAAAAGACCACTCTGGACCTGTCAGCATTCCGCTATGACCGGTTCAAGGCGGTAATCTAAGAAATGCATAAATAACTCCACTTATTTCAGTGTGACACATAAAATTCAGCGTGATATACTCAGCAAAGGAGATATTCAAATGGATGCAAAAATTGATTTTTTATATTTAAGTGAAGAAGATATGATCAAAGCCGGTGTCAAGGACATGGCATCCTGTGTGGAAGTAATGGAAGACCTGCTCATCACCCTGTATAAAGGGGATTATGTCATGGGCGGAGCCAATCATAATTCCCACGGCTGTATGATCATGTTCCCGGATGACCCGCAGTTTGAAGGAATGCCAAAGAATGCAGATGACCGCAGATTCATGGCTATGCCGGCTTACCTTGGCGGAAGATATCAGATGGCAGGCATGAAATGGTATGGATCAAACGTAGACAACAAGAAAAAAGGCCTGCCACGTTCCATTCTGATGATGATGTTAAATGACAAAGATACCGGAGCTCCGCTGGCACTGATGTCTGCGAATCTGGTAAGTGCTTACCGTACCGGTGGCATTCCTGGTGTGGGCGCCAAATACCTGGCAAAAAAAGACGCAAAAGTGGTATCTATTATCGGTCCTGGTGTTATGGGAAAGACCTCTTTGGCCGCATTTGTCAGTGTCTGCCCGCAGGTGGATACAGTGAAGATCAAAGGCAGAAGTCAGAGATCCCTGGATGCTTTTGTGAAGTTCGTAAAAGAAGAACTGCCACAGATAAAGCATATCGAAATTTGCGATACGGTCGAGGAAGCAGTACGGGACAGTGATATTATTAGTTTTACCACAACTGTGCGAGATGATGTATCTTCTTTCCCTTACATTAGCGGAGACTGGATCAAGAAAGGTGCACTGATCAGTATGCCGTCTGCAGCTAGATTTGACGATGATTTTCTGTCAGGCTGCAAGCTGGTAGTGGATAATTCCAAGTTGTATGAGGCATGGGAAGAAGAGTATCCGTATCCGACTTATCCACAGGTACAGATTATTGGAACAAAATTCACAGATTTGAAACACGACGGAAAAATCAAGGCAGAAGATATTATAGATATCACAGATATCATTGAAAAACGGCGTCCGGGACGGGAAAGTGATGATGAGATCATCGTTTACTCCGTAGGCGGCATGCCGGTAGAAGACATTGCATGGGGCGGCACGGTATACCGCAATGCAGTAAAAATGGGAATCGGAATCAACCTGCCATTATGGGATAAACCAGAGATGGCATAGGACAGCGGAATCCACAGTTTGATGACAACAGTTGAAAAACGTTCCGATAATCTCAAACCATGCTGCGAAACATGCACAGGAGAAAGGATTATGGACGAAAAGAAGATTGTCACTCCGGTTCAGCCATATCTCAGACTGGATGCAGAGGACTACAAAGAGATTCTGAACAAACGGATGGGGATTTCCAGCTTTTATGAATTTCAGGTAAAAGATCCGGCACAAAGCTGTTTTAAGGCTGTGCCGGATGGAAGTACAGATCTGATCTTTGGAATCGGAGAAAAAGATGTAAAGGTACTGATTGGCGGTACGGTTCTGAAAGCAAAAAACTGGGATTTTGATGACGGAAGATACTATTTCGGAGCCAGATTCCTGCCGGGAAGATGCGTTCTTCCGAAAGATCTTTCGATTCAGGACATTGTGAACAACGATGTGGTGTTTTGGAGTCTAAATCCGACAGCGTACCGCCTTTAGGTAGGCGGTACGTTTTTTGCTGTAAAGAGGTAAGATTATAGGCAATAGTGATCTTAAAGCCGCCGTCTGGTTCGTCCCATACGGTAACGGAGTTCACGAACAGGTCAATCAGTATCTTCCTAAAGTCATCGTCATTTATATCCCCATCCTTGAACTTATTCAGCCAGTAGATAACTTCTGCCTTTTCCAGAAGCAGTGTCCCCTTTTCCTCATTCTTGAGTTCAGCTTCCAGTAGTTTCTTTTCCTTTTCCAGTTCCACCATACGCTTCACCAGAGTTTCAGGAGCAGCCCCGGTTTCAATCGCCTTGGTTATATTCTCAAGGGACAGTCTGGTTTCATGCAGTCTGCCACGCAGTACAGGAATGTTGGTGGTTTCTTCTACGTCCTTTGTGTTAGTCTGGACAGCGATAGTGGCTATGGTTTCAATGTTCTCCGGGGTGAGAAGGGAAAGAGCGTCTTGAACAACCACGTCCTCAATACGATCTTTCCGCAGGTTCTTCTTGGAACAATCTGCTTTCAGACTTTTCTTTCCGTAACATTCATAGTAGGTGTACCCATTGGTATTGCAGCTTGCGTTCATGCTATAACCGCAGTGACCGCAGAATAGCTTACCAGAGAGCAGGTACACCCTTTTTGCTTTATATGTTCCTGAGTGTTTGGTATTTGATTTCATTCTTCTTTGCACCTTATCAAAAGTTTCCTTGTCAATGATCGGCGGTATCACGTCCTCTGCCTGATAGTCATTGAATTTGTAAGTTCCTATATATTTTTCATTATGAAGGATTTTGCTGAACGAACTCTTGCCGAACTTTGCACCCTTGGAAGTTTTATATCCCTTGGCGTTGAATAGACGGCAAATATCAGCCACGGTATGACCCTCTGCATACATGGTGAACGCTTCCCGGACAATATGAGCGGTATCTTCATCTATCACCAGTTTCTTTCCCTCAGTCTTATAGCCCAGAGGGATATGACCACCAGTGGAGTTGTGCTTGTAGGCAGACTCACGCAGACCACGGTTGATCTTCTGGGAGAGTTCCGCACTGTAAAACTCAGCCATACCTTCAAGCACGGACTCAAGGATGATACCTTCCGGGTCATTGCTGATATTCTCAGTGGCAGAGATCAACTGCACACCGTTCTTCCGCAGGCGGTACTTATAGGTAGCACTGTCATACCGGGAGCGGGCGAACCTGTCCAACTTATACACGATCACTGCGTCAAAGGTACGCTTCTCACTGTCCTTTATCATCTTGAGGAAAGAGGTACGCTTCTCAATATCCTTGCTGGCAGAGGTAGCCCGGTCTGCATATATATCTACAATTCTAAATCCGTGACGTTCACAGAACTCACGGCATACTCTGGTTTGTCCTTCAATGGACTGTTCTGTCTGGTTGCTGCTGGAATACCGAACATACAGGCAGACATTTTTTATATCCTCATACATGGTTCTTCCTCCATTCCGTAAAGTTGATTATCCTACATTTATGTTTTTCCCTTTTTCAATGGCTGCGTCACGGGAGTTCATACAGATTTGGATGATAACCGCTTTTCCTTCTTCATCAGATTGGCGGTATGCGTCTAACAAAACCTGTTCCATTCTGTCTTGTACAGGGCGAATACCTGTTAGAAAGTATTCGATTGGCATATCGAAGTACAAGGCTACCTTGTAGAGAATATCCGCTTTAGGCATACTCTTTCCCCATTTGGAGATAGTGCCATTTCCGAACCCACAAGCCACTTCAATGCTTTTAATATCAACATTTCTCTCTTTTGCAAGGACTTTCACATAGTCATATACGGTCATACGATACCTCCGAAAAAATATTTTAGAAAAGTTTCGATTATACTTAATCATGTCAACAGGAGTTGTTTACAAAAGGGTACAAGAAACCCACCTGTCACGGTGTTAATTTTTGCCCCGGCAGGTTTCCAATGCAATATAGACTCGACACCTATATTATAAGCATTAGGGAGTTGTTTGTCAACTATTGTTGATACGATTTCAAAATAGAAGGGAGGTAATGACCGTGGAAGAACTTAATAAAATCCGTGAACGTTTGAAGAACAACCGTCTATCGTTTACTTGGCTGATCTTCCAGTTGGACAACAATGGTATCAAGACGGACAAGACCGAAGTGAGTTCAATCTTTGCCGGGACTCGCAAGGGAGCAAAAGCAGACTCTATCGTTCAGGAAGCGAAGAACATTCTGGACGCTTACGAAAGCGGTAGAGTGTTCGTCCACGATGACTAACAGTGGAAAGTCTGCTGCAAGACAATCCGTTCTGTGACATTCTGGTGAGGAAAGTTCGGGAATACTTCAAGGTTGAGGAACACCGAAAAGACTTTGAGGAATGGTACAGAAAAGAGTACGGCAAAGAGTACGAATGGAGGGACGCACATGACGAGCAATCGGAAGCTGGGGAACAGCTTTGAAAACGAACTGTGCGAACTTCTGGCAGACAACGGCTGGTGGTCGCACAACTTAGCCCAGAACCAGATTGGACAGCCTGCGGACGTGATAGCGGTCAAGAATAATATCGCCGTCCTGATCGACTGCAAGGTGTGTCAGAACAACCGTTTTCCTCTGTCCCGGATTGAGGGCAATCAGGAAGGGGCAATGACCATGTGGGAAACCCGTGGGAATGAGCATTGCTACTTTGCCATGAAGCTGTCAAATGACAGCATTTACATGGTAAGTTTCGATGACCTCTGCCTGCGACAACTTTACGGTGAGGGGACGATCAAGGAGAAAGACTTCTCCATGTACCGTACCTTTGAGGAATGGGTGAAGTTCATGGAGGGTAACGGATGTTAGTAGAAGTAGGAAGCTATCTGAGAATTACTGACCCGTCCCCGGAGATTATGGACTGGTGTAAAGAAAATCTGGAACTGGCGAACCCAGACTACCAAAAGAAAGTGCGTATGCACTTGTGGACGGGGAACACACCCCGGCAACTGTTTCTGTACAGTGTGAACGGTGATGATCTTATTCTTCCCTTTGGGTGCTTGAGAAACCTTATGCCGCTGATACAGAACGCAGAGGTAGTAACAACATTCGCCCCACAAGAGTATGTGGAGTTCGGCGGGAAAGTTCCGCTGTATGACTATCAGGAGATTGCCGTGAATAAGATGATCGTCAATCACTATGGTATCTTACAGTCCCCCGCTGGTTCTGGTAAAACGCAGATGGGTATAGCCATTGCCTGTAAGGACAGGCTGAAAACCCTGTGGCTGACCCACACAAAAGACCTGCTGAACCAGAGTAAAGCCAGAGCGGAACAGTACATTGACCCTTCAATGCTTGGCACAATCACGGAGGGCAAGGTAAATATCGGCAAGACGATGACCTTTGCCACAATCCAGACGATGTGCAAGGTGGACTTAGACCTCTACCGGGATGAATGGGATTGCATTATCGTGGATGAATGTCACCGTGTAAGCGGTACACCTACGGCAATCACCCAGTTCTCTAAGGTGCTGAATAGCCTGCGGGCAAGGCACAAGTACGGTTTATCGGCTACGGTTCACAGAGCAGACGGACTTATCAAGGCTACACACGCCATGCTTGGTGAAGTGGTTTATACAGTCCCGGACGAAGCGGTCAAGTCCAGAGTTATGGTCGTTACGGTCAAGCCGAAGGGTACAGGAGTCAACTTGAACCCATGCTTTCTGAATACGGACGGCACGGTGAACTACGCAAGGATGATTTCTTACCTGACAGAGCATGAGCAACGGAACAAACTCATTCTGGACGATCTCACGGGCAACCGTGACCACTACAACCTGATCTTGTCAGAGAGGGTTGACCATTTGAAGTATCTCTACTCCCAGTTGCCACCGACACTGAAAAGGCAAGCGGCGGTCATTGATGGAAAGATGACCACTAAGACGCTGAAAGCAGAGCGGGAACAGGCAATAGAGGATATGAGAACCGGGGATAAGCGTTACCTGTTCGCAACGTATTCTCTGGCAAAAGAAGGTCTGGATATACCCAGACTGGACAGGCTTTACCTAACCACCCCTCAGAAGGATTACGCAGTGATCGTACAGAGCGTGGGACGGGTGGCAAGAACCTTTGAGGGCAAACAGCAGCCCCTTGTCTATGACTACGTTGACTCAATCAAGTCATTGCTCAAGTCATACAAGAAACGCTGTGCAAGCTACCGCAAATGCGGTTGTATAATCAATGAATAATTATGAATTTAAGGAGGACTTAACAATGAAGTTGTTCAGAACTATTGAAACCGCCGCTGAGAACGGCTACAAGGTTGGTGACGTGATCGCCTTTACCCTTAACGATGGTGAGGAAGTGGAAGCCCTTGCCGTGAAGCAGGAAGCAGATGGTATGATCTTCTACTTTGTGGACGCTTTGAAGAAGGAGTACCGCATGAACCGTACCAACAGTAACCGTGGCGGCTATAATGCCTGCGAACTGAGAGATAAGCTGAACGGTGAAATCCTTGACCGTTTCCCGGCTGAAATCCGTGAGAAGATGGTTGCTTTTGATAACGGTGACTTCCTGCGTCTGGCTACGGAGCGTGAAATGTTCGGTGAGAACATCTACGGTGAGCAGGAAGATGAAAGCGTTCAGCAGTGGGAGCCTATGAAAGATCGCCGTAACCGTATCGGTTTTCAGGGCAACAAGACTGGTATCTGGGAATGGTGCTGGTTGCAGAACAAGACGGAGGACTACGCTGCTTTCTTTTGCTGTGTCGGCGCCTTCGGCGATGCGGCCTCTTACCACGCTTCTTACGCTGGCGGTGTGCGTCCCGCTTTCAAAATCACTATCTAAAATCACGCCACTTTATGTGGCGTGGAACGGAGGACGCAATTATGAACACAGAAGTTATGTTTTCATCGAAAACTGGCCTGTGGGCTACCCCTCAATCCTTCTTTGACCAGATGGACAGTGAGTTCAATTTTAACTTGGACACCTGTGCCATTCCTGAAAACGCAAAATGTGAGAGATACTTCACCCCAGAGGTTGACGGACTTTCACAGGATTGGGGGGGGAGTGCCGCATGGTGCAACCCGCCGTATGGCAGGGAGATAGGCAAGTGGGTTAAAAAAGCTGCGGAAAGCAAGGCACTGGTGGTCATGCTTCTCCCGGCAAGAACCGACACCGCATGGTTTCACGATTATATCTACCATAAAGCGGAAATCCGATTTATCAGAGGACGCTTGAAGTTCGGTGACGGTAAAAACTCAGCCCCGTTCCCTTCAATGGTTGTAGTTTTCAGAAATATGGAGGACGCACATGATAATTACTGACGAGTGCAAATTGCACCTGCAAACGGCTGATCTGCTGCTGGAAGGTATCAAGGAGTCTATGGAAGAACTGGAAAAGGAAGTAATACCTGCCCCGGAACACTCCGTCAACTCAGTCAGCAGACGCATTGTGCAGGTAAGACAAGAACTGCTGCGGGTACAACAGGAATTGTACCCTTGGAGGTATAAATGAGCAAATTTACAATTACAAAACCTATCCGTCTGATTGAATTGTTCGCAGGCGTGGGTAGTCAGGCTATGGCGTTGCGTGATATTGGAGCGGACTTTGAACACTACCGGGTGGTAGAGTTCGACAAGTACCCAGTTGCCAGTTATAACGCAATCCACGGAACAAACTTCACTACGATGGATATTACGAAAATTATGGGTGACGATCTGGGAATTGTGGACACTGACCAGTATGTGTACATGATGACTTACTCTTTCCCTTGTCAGGACTTGTCTGTGGCGGGTAAAGGTAAGGGTATGACAAAGGGCAGTGGCACACGGTCTGGTCTACTCTGGGAAGTTGAGCGGTTGCTCAATGAAACAGAGAACCTTCCTCAAGTCCTTGTGATGGAAAATGTACCGCAGGTACACTCAAAGAAGAATATGCCAGATTTTCAAAACTGGCTGAACTACCTTGAGTCCAGAGGGTACACAACCTTCTGGCAGGACTTGAACGCTATGGACTATGGTATACCTCAATCCAGAAACCGTTGCATTGCTGTGAGTATCTTGGGCAACTACGAATTTGAGTTCCCTACCGTCATCCCTCTGGAAAAAGTAATGGCTGATTTCTTAGAAACAGAAGTAGACGAGAAATACTACCTGACGTCTGATAAAGCAAAGGATTTGATTGACCGTCTGATTTTGGATGGCAAGATTAACCCTACTGAAATGACTCAGGGGGGGGACACAATCATTGTCCGCAACTGTGCCAGTTCCGATGAAAGCCGAACCCCAGACGCAAAATTCACAGACAATGCAGGTACACTCATGGCAAGGGACTACAAAGGACTGTCAAACTACGGAAGTAACGCTGTTCTTGATTGCCAACGCATTTCAATCTGTGAGGAAGGGAGAAGAAATGCCGAAAATTGAAATTATCGGTTGTATGGATAATAAAGTAGACCATACCTTTGAAAGTGCCAACCGGGTATATGGTGCAGGTGGTTTATCTCCTACCATTCCAACTTGTGCAGGGGGGAATACAACCTAAAATCATGGAAATTCAGAAGATAGTTTACGATGACTATAATTCCGCTGTCCGTGCTGACCAACGCACCATGACCACACTGACTACTAACTGCGGTGCTACCGCATTGAGAAATGGAGTGAAGATCATCGAAACAGCAGCATTAAGAATGGTTCGTACCGAAGAAGGAAAGAAGCTGCGTAAAGCGTATGAAGCCCATGAAATTCACCACAGCTACAACGAACATAGGCAGGCTGAACCCAGAACGGACGGGCTGTGTAACACCATTACTACTGTACAGAAGGATAATCACATTCTGGAAGTACAGAGTATCGAAGAAAAGTCCACTGTCAAAGTAAGACAGGCTACAAAACAGGGCTACATCGAATGTGAGTTAGGGGGGGGAGCAGATTTGAACTATCCTAATTCGCAGACACGCAGAGGAAGGGTGATTGAGCAAGGGCGTGTGTGTCCGACACTTACCACCTCAAGCAACCCATGTGTGTTGGAGAAATTCATTTATGAGATTGACGGCGAACTCTATCTGGTTCGTATTCGCAAACTCACTCCGCTGGAATGTTGGCGGTTGATGGGATTTGATGACTACGATTATGAAAAAGCAGCGTCAGTCAATAGCAATACTCAGCTTTATAAACAGGCTGGTAACAGTATTGTAAAACAGGTTCTTATGAGTGTGTTTTCGCAGATGATACCCGCTCAGACGAAGGTATCTGTCTTGCAGAAGAAAGCACTGGCTTTATTAGACCTGTAAACTCTTCAATGCTTAGTTGTGGAAACTAAAATTGACAAGCATAGAAAGGTACTAAAACATGACACAACACATCTTATCTTTAAGCTACGGCAAGGACAGTTTGGCGTGTTTGGGTGCTATTGAGAAACTTGGTTGGCAGTTAGACCGTATCGTTCATGCGGAAATCTGGGCAACCGACACCATACCTGCTGATCTACCACCCATGATCGAGTTCAAGAAGAAAGCGGACGAGATCATTAAGCAAAGATATGGGATAGAAGTTGAACATATCTACGCTGTCAGGGGGGGGAGCGGGACACCTACGAAAAGCGTTTCTACGCAAGACTTGAAAAGGGAAAGTTCATCGGAAACATTAAAGGGTTCCCAATGGTCATCGGAGGATGGTGCAAGCACCTCAAATACGGAAACGAAATTGACTTACGAAAGCATATTCTATCGGAAAATCAAAGGACGCAGGGGGGGGAGCAGACTTTACGGCTTCCCGATGTGCAAGGGGAACTGGTGTACGTCAGACCTCAAGAGAGCGGCAATCAACCGATCTCTGGCTTTCCCGGACTCGCAACGATGGGGAGAGCGCAATGGTGTACCGGGGAACTCAAGAAATCCCCTCTGTCACGGTTTTCCAGTAGCCCCGTATCGCCGGGGGCTGACACAAATACGGTGGTGCAATATCTGGGTATAGCCGCAGATGAACCTAAACGTCTGGCAAGGCTTGACGGTGTAACCAAACTTGCCCCGCTTGCTGCTATCGGATGGACAGAAGCAGACGCATGGAAATGGTGTGAGGAAAACGATCTGTTATCTCCGATCTACACCACTGCAACACGTGGCGGTTGCTGGTTCTGCCATAACCAGAGCATAGGTCAATTACGGTTGCTGCGTAAGAACTATCCTGACCTTTGGGCGTTGCTCCTGAAATGGGACTTGGACTCCCCTGTTTCCTTCCACCCGGACGGACGCACAGTGCATGACTTTGACCGCAGGTTTCAGCTTGAGGACGAAGGTAAAGTACCGACTGATCGGACGTTCCGCTGGAAGATGTTAGAAGATTAGAAGAAAGGAGGAAAAGCCTATGGTTAAAAACACATTCATATTCGACTGCGAAGTATTCGCCCATGACTGGTTGTTTGTGTTCAAGGAAGTAGAAACAGGGCAGTACACGATCATTCACAATGACAATGACGCTGTGATTGCTTTTATGGAACAAGACCCATTCTTGGGCGGGTTCAACAACAAGCACTATGATAACCACATTCTCAAGGCGGTAATGATTGGAGCAGACCCGGAAACGGTGAAACAGGTCAACGATCTCATTATCGTGGAAGAACTGGACGGCTGGGACATTCCCCTGCTGCGTGACTACCGGGTGTACTTTCACAGTTTCGATCTGATGGATGACTGTCAGGATGGGCTTTCTCTGAAAAGTATTGAAGGTCATTTGGGTATTCCGATTGAGGAAACCGAAGTGGACTTCAACATTGATCGCAGGCTGACGGAAGAAGAATTACAGCAGACCATTAAATACTGCAAGTATGACGTGGACTCCACTGAAATTCTCTACCGCTTGCGTCAGAATTACTTACAAAACAAGGCTACTCTGGGACGTGTCCGGGGATTGGATGAACGCAACGCTGTCTACATGACCAATGCGAAGCTGACTTCCGTGTACCTGCAAGCACAGAAACCCTCTAAGCCTTGGACGGATGAACGAAACTACCAGTACCCTGATAAGCTGCGGCGTGAGTTCATTCCGCAGGAGGTATTTGACTTCTTTGATCGACTGCATGACCCCAACGTCCCGGACATTGACCTGTTCGGTGGCTATGACGAGGATGGAAAGAAGGTCAAGGGAGCAAGCCTTGAACTGATGATTGGTGACTGTATCGTCACCTTAGCATACGGCGGTATTCACGGTGCTATCCCTACATACACGGAAGAAGCCACGGAAAACCGCTCAATCCGCAACAAGGACGTTGCAAGCTACTACCCACACTTGATGACCCTGCCACTCTCCGAAGGACAGCAGTATGGTTTTTGCAGCAGAAACATTCCTTCTCCTGCGGTATTCGCCCAGACTCTTGAGAACAGAGTTAAGGCAAAGAAAGCTGGGGACAAGGACACCGCAAACGCACTCAAGCTGGTACTGAACACCACCTACGGAACTATGCTTAACGGCAGGAACGGGGTTGCTTACAATGACCTGTATGACCCGCTGATGGGACGTTCCGTGTGCATTACCGGGCAGTTGCTTCTACTGGAACTCTCTGAACATCTTGTGCAGGAGTGTCCGACTCTCAAGATCATCCAGCTTAACACGGATGGTATCATGGTGAGTTTCGACAACTCCGATGAAGCAAAGTGGCAGGAAATCACGCAGGAGTGGCAGGACAGAACCGGGTTTGAACTGGAAGAAGATTTCATCCAGAAAATCGTCCAGAAGGACGTGAACAACTACGTGGAAGTTCCCGTGGGTGACGGCAAGCCGAAGGTGAAGGGCGGGCAGTTGGTGAGAGGTATTCTGACCAATGGCAATATGGACTTCACGAAGATGGGACTGCCCGCATGGGACAACATGAGCGGTGGAGCGTTCAATATCAACAACAATGCCGTGGTAGTGGCGAGAGCAATCAGACAGTTCTTTGTTGATGGGACACCCCCGGAAGAAACCATTAACTCCTGTGACAACATTCTGGACTTCCAGATGATCGCAAAGGTTGGCGGTAAGTACACGGGTTGCTACTGGATGGACGGTGAAACGAAAGTGACCGTGCAGAAGGTAAACAGGGTATATGCTACGGCTGACCGAAGCAAGGGTACGCTGTACAAGACCCATGCTGTCACGGGCAATGACCAGAAGGTAGCCAGTATGCCGAAGCACTGTGTCATTGACAATAACAATCAGCTTACGGTTGAGGTCATTGACCGTAACTGGTATTTGAAGCTGGCAAAGAAATATATCAATGATTTCTTGGGCGTGAAGCCGCCCCGGAAAAATACACGAAGGATTAACTCTCTCAAGAAGAAGTCCTTGGCAATGTTCGATTAAGGAGGATATTTACAATGGAATTTTACAAGGTATGCCCGGCACTGATGGCGGGTAAGAAAATCAAGCAGTCCAACTGGAAGAACGATTATTGGCAGAAGAAGGATAGAACTGTCCTACACCATTTTGAGCAAGGAATGGAAGCCCCTATTCGTGAGTTACCTTCTACCCTACTTGCGATACTGCTTATGAGCGATAATTGGGAAATCGTAGGAGAAAAGATTACGAAATTGTTTATCTCTCAGCCCATGAAGGGCAAATCTGATGAAGAAATTCTGGCTGTCCGTGATCAGGCAATCAGGGAAGCAAAGAAGGTGATCGGCGGTGAGGTTGAAGTGATTGACTCTTTCTTCCAGAACGCCCCGGCTGACGCTAAACCTCTGTGGTATCTGGGCGAAAGCCTGAAACTGCTGGCTACTGCGGACGTTGCCTACTTTGCCGAAGGTTGGGATGAAGCCCGTGGTTGCAAGATCGAACATGAATGTGCAGTGGAGTACGGTATTGACCGTATCGAAATGTAAGGAGGAAAAGAACAATGGCTAATATCTATGAAACTATGAATGTTCGTCAGAAACTGGCGAAAGCACGTCTGTATTTCCTGAACCAGAAGGTGAAGAAGTCTGGTAAGAATATGCACCTTGAGTTCAAGTATTTTGAGTTGGAGGACATTGTGCCGCCTGCAATCCGTATCTTTGCCCGTGTGGGTCTGACCACCAACATTGACTTCACGGACACTGCGGCAACCATGAATGTGTTCAACACGGACAACCCGGATGAAGCACCTATTTCTTTCAGTGTTCCCTACCGTGAAGTCAAGCCGATCATTTCCAATCAGGGCAAGGAAGTCACCAACCCCATGCAGGCACTTGGTTCTTCCATTACCTATCTCAGACGTTATCTGTGGATGACGGTTCTGGATATTACTGAGCCTGATGACATTGACGCTACGCTGGGTGCTGATGATACCACGGAGGAAGAAAACGAGTTCGCAGAGGAAGCCGCCGCTGCTGCCACTCCTGCAAAGAAAGAGAAGAAGGGTAAGAAAGCCCCGGCTACCGTTGCAGAGCGTGAGGAAGCAAAGAAGGAACTGACCAGTGCTGACGGTGCTGCCAGTGAGGAACAGGTTGCAGACCTCAAGACCCTCTGCAAGGAATTGATGGACAAGGACGAAGATCAGGAAGAATTTGTCCAGCAGATTGCCATGAAAACCGATGGTTTCACCAATATCACCGCTTCTGCCTGCACCGCCCTGTGTGACAATCTCAAAGAGATTATCAGCCAGTACGGGGAGGACTAAGCTATGGCAGACAATGTAAATCACCCTTCTCACTATGAAACTGGGCGGTTTGAGTGCATTGACGTGATGGTAGAAACTCAGGGCGTGGAAGCTACGCAAAACTTCTGTGTATGCAACGCCCTCAAGTACCTCTACCGTCACAAGCGGAAGAACGGCGTGGAGGACATTAAGAAAGCCCGCTGGTATATGGACAAATACATTGAATTGGAGGAACAAAAGCAATGAGAAAGCTGAAAAGAAGTGTTGCAAGACACAATATGCTCAGAGCGGGTTACACCCGTCTGAACCACAAGGACGCTGACGGTAAGAGCAAGTTTGCAAAACTGTGGCGTAACTACGTGTAAGGAGGTAGCTGACTATGAAGTGGAATGATAACGGTACAATCTCCATTACACCCCCTGCCCATCCTAAGAAGTGTACGGGTACAAGGTTCGCCGCTATTATGGGGCTGAACGCATGGACTACCCCGTTCAATGCGTGGTGTGCAATCACCAGAACCTATGAAGAACCCTTTGAGGACACGATCTACACCATTGCTGGTAAGACCATTGAGCCGAAGCAGGCTGAGTACATGAAGGAGAAATACTTCTGGAAGAAGCTGATTACTCCTACCGATGTGTACGGAGCAGATTACTTCAAGAAAACTTGGGGTGACTTCTTCAAGGACGAACCGATTTTCGGCGGTATGTGGGACTACCTGTTTGTGGACAAGGACGGCAAGCCTACTACCGTGATGGAAATGAAAACCACCAAACGTGCAGAGGACTGGCTTGATGATGTGCCTGAGTATTACGCTTTGCAGGCTGCGTTATATGCCTACCTGCTGGGCGTGGACGATGTAATTATGGTCTGCACCATTCTGGGCGATAAGGACTATGAAGCCCCTGAGAAGTTCGTGGTGACACCTGAGAATACCTTTGAGCGTTCCTTCAAGGTATCGGAGAGATACCCGAACATGAAGAAAACGATCAAGAAGGTTGAAAAGTGGTGGAAAGACCATGTTGAGGGCGGCGTTTCTCCGAAGTATGACGAGAAGAAGGACGCTGACATTCTCAAGGTTCTTCGTGCCAACAATCTGTCCCCGGACAGTGACCTTGACGCTATGGTTGCGGAAGCGGAGCAGTTGCAGGAGAAGTTAGATAAGGTGGCTGCGGAAACCGCTGCTGATGAAAAGCGTCTGAAAACCCTGAAAGACCTTATCAAGGAAGCCAGTGTTGGCAAGTTCCGTGACGGTGACAAGCAGGTCATTATCACGGGTGGCAAATATGAGTGGGTAACCGCCCGCAGTGTGTCAATGAAGATTGACGAAGCCGCTATGAAGAAAGACGGTGTGCTGGACAAGTACAAGACGAAGGAAACTGTTACGTACCGTCTGACACCAAAAGAAAAGAAGGAGTAAAGCACCATGTATGTAAACCCTGTATTGTTCGGAGTTCTTGCAACTCTGTTCATAGAACAGTCTATCACGCTTGCAGTGATCTGGCTGAAAAACAACAGACGTACCAGTCTGCATAACACCAAAACTAAAGGAGGAAAATACAATGGCTAAGATTGGACTGAGTGAGGGTTTTTCTCTCATTCCGAAGGGAACCCACGTTTTCAAGATTACGGGGGTCAACTACAAGGAGGACTTTGGCAAGATGGAGATTACCATGCAGCTTGCCACCGGACAGAAGCACGTGGAACGTTTCTCTCTCCTGAATAAGGACGGTGAGCCTAATCAGGGCGGCTTGAACGCTTTCAGCTATTTTGCGAAGGTGGCACTGAACGACTTCTCTCTGGTAGAGATCGACCATGAGGATTTGGTGGGTTGCTATATCCGTTGTGAGGTTGACCATGAGGAAGTTGAGAGCAACCGTACACCCGGTAAAATGCTCAAGTTCGTCCGTCTGGGTGATAAGGAGTCTGCTGACGGTTTCGATGAAGAACCTGCTGCCCCTGCCCCGGCGAAGAAGGAAAAGGCGGCTGAGAAGCCTGCCACTACCGCAAAGTCTGGCGGTAAGAAACCCTTTGATTTGAACTCTATTCTGGGATAACCCCGTGGATAAGCTGCGGAGAGGGATGGATATTTGCCTGAACTCTCCAATGCTTTATTCAAAAATTGAACAAGCACAGAATAGGAGGTCAAAGACTATGGGAAGTATTATTGCCGCATTTCTGATCGGCTTTATTATGGGTATCGCCCTGATCGTGGGAATTGCCCTGCATTACGGTAAGGAGGATGAAAGCAATGAACGGTAAAGAGTATCAGCAGCTTGCCATGAGAACCAATGACGGCAACGCTACCTACCGCCTGTCTACAATGGTAGATAACTATGTGCAAGACCCAGAAGTGGACATGGGCGGTATTCTGAACGGCTGTCTGGGACTGTCTGGTGAGGTTGGAGAGTTCAACGATATGGTGAAGAAGTGGATTTTCCATGAAAAGCCCCTTGACGCTGAACACGCTCAGAAAGAGATCGGTGACGTGCTGTGGTATGTGGCTATGATCTGTCATTCCTTTGGCTGGGACATGGACGCAATCATGCAGCAGAACATTGATAAGCTGAAAGCCCGCTACCCGGAAGGATTTGACCCAGAGAAATCCAACCACCGTGCGGCGGGTGATGTGTGATGAACTATCACAACATTACCCATGACGATATGAGCAACGGGGACGGACTGAGAGTAGTTCTCTGGGTTGCAGGGTGTAACCACCACTGCAAGGACTGTCAGAACCCCGTTACTTGGAACCCGGCTGACGGCTTGCCGTTCAGCTTGAAGGAAAAAGAAGAAATCTACATTGAGTTACGCAAGGACTACATTGCCGGGATTACCTTCTCTGGCGGTGATCCTCTCCACCCGGCGAACCGGGCAGAGGTGTATGACTTGATGAAAGCAATCAAGCAGGACTTCCCGGATAAAACAATCTGGGTCTACACTGGGTACACATGGACGGAAATTGAGTTCAACCCCGTACTGTACTCCATGATGGAGTTTGTGGACGTTCTGGTGGACGGGAAGTTTGTAGACGCACTGAAAGATGTGACCTACCCTTGGGCAGGCAGTATCAATCAAAAGGTCATTGATGTACAGAAAACAATCAAGGAAGGGAGGGTTATTCTCCATGAGAGTCATTAAGAAAGATGGCACACTGGAAGAATTTGACGGTCAGAAGATTGTCAACGCAGTTACGAAGTCTGCTTCCCGTGTGATGGTGACACTGGATGATACCCAGTTCCATGACATTGTTGCAGCGGTTGTCCGCATTATCAAGGCGAAGGGGCTTGAAGAAATCCCCGTCAGTGAAATGCACAATATCATGGAGCAGGTACTTGAGGACTTTGACCCGAAGGTAGCTAAGTCCTACAAGGATTACCGCAACTATAAGAAAGACTTTGTTCACCTGATGGACGAAGTTTATATCAAGAGCCAGTCTATCCGATTTATCGGAGATAAGGAGAACGCAAACACGGACTCCGCACTGGTGGCAACCAAACGCTGCCTGATTTTTAACGAACTGAACAAGCGTCTGTACCGCAGGTTCTTTATGACGAAGGACGAGTTGCAGGCTTGCAAGGAAGGTTATATCTACATTCACGATCAGTCTGCAAGACTGGACACAATCAACTGCTGTCTGTGTGATGTGGGTTCGATTATGCAGGGCGGCTTTGAGATGGGCAACGTCTGGTATAACGAGCCGAAGTCCCTTGACACGGCGTTTGACGTGCTGGGTGACATTATTCTGGCAACCGCTTCTCAGCAGTACGGCGGGTTCACCGTCCCGGAGGTAGACAAAATCCTTGCCCCTTATGCGGTCAAGTCTTATGACAAATACCGTGAGGAATACATGGATATGGCATTTCACATGATGGCTGACCACGATACCGCAGAGCAGGCAAGCCGTGAATGGGCGTTGAACAAAGTTCAGCGTGATTTTGAGCAGGGCTTTCAGGGTATCGAAATGAAGCTGAATACCGTGGGCAGTTCCCGTGGTGACTATCCGTTTATTACTATGACCTTTGGGCTGGCTACTGATACCTTTGGTAAGATGGCAAGCAAGACCTTCCTGAGAGTTCACCAGAACGGACAGGGCAAGCCGGGTAACAAGAAACCCGTACTGTTCCCGAAGTTGGTATTCCTCTATGACGAGAACCTTCACGGTGAGGGTTGCGTCAATGAGGATGTATTTGAAGCTGGTATTCAGTGCAGTGCAAAGACCATGTACCCTGATTGGCTGTCCCTGACAGGTGACGGCTATGTGGCTGAGATGTACAAGAAGTATGGCAGAGTGGTTTCCCCTATGGGTTGCCGTGCGTTCCTCTCTCCGTGGTTTGAGCGTGGTGGGGCTACCCCGGCTGACGCTGATGACAAGCCCGTATTCGTAGGACGCTTCAATGTGGGTGCTGTAAGCCTGCACCTGCCTATGATCTTGGCAAAAGCCAGACAGGAGAATAAGGACTTCTATGAGGTGCTTGACTTCTATCTGGAAATGATTAGAGGTATTCACAAGCGTACTTATGACTATGTGGGCGAAATGAGAGCCAGTGTGAACCCCATTGCTTTCTGTGAGGGCGGTTTCTACGGTGGACACCTGAACCCACATGATAAGATCAAGCCGCTGCTGAAACCTATGACTGCTTCTTTTGGCATTACTGCCCTCAATGAGTTGCAGGAACTTTACAACGGAAAATCCATTGCGGAGGATGGGCAGTTTGCCCTTGAAGTCATGGAGCATATCAACCAGAAGGTCAACCAGTACAAGAAGGAGGACGGCTGGCTGTACGCCATTTATGGAACCCCGGCAGAAAGCCTTTGCGGTTTGCAGGTAGAGCAGTTCCGCAAGAAGTATGGGATTGTGGAGAATGTTTCTGATCGTCCGTATGTAAGTAATTCTTTCCACTGCCATGTTACGGAGAATATTACCCCCATTCAGAAGCAGGACTTGGAAGGGCGTTTCTGGGATTTGCTGAACGGCGGCAAAATCCAGTATGTGCGTTATCCTATCGGCTACAACATTGACGCTGTGAGAACTCTGGTTCGCAGAGCCATGAAGAAAGGCTTTTATGAAGGTGTGAACCTCTCTCTTGCCTACTGTGATGACTGCGGACACCAACAGCTTGAAATGGACGTTTGCCCAGTATGCGGAAGTACCAATCTCACGAAGATTGACCGCATGAACGGCTATCTTTCTTACAGCAGGGTACATGGGGACACCCGGCTGAACGCTGCAAAGATGGCTGAGATCGCAGAGAGGAAGTCAATGTGATGGACTGGGACTATACAGCACTTACCAACGCAATTATTGAACGTGCCGCAATCGACTATTTTGAATTGCTGGCAGGTTTTGTCCCCCCCCGAAGTAATTGCAATATCAGTGAGATAGAGAAGTTCTTCCGTTCTTCTTACTACGAAAGTATGACAACGCTGGACGCTGACTATCTCATGCAGAGAATTAAGGAGGAAGCAGCGAAAATGGTACTGGAATACACTGTGGCTAAAGAAAAAGGCAGTAGTCAGTATTATGTGTGCCGTGTGGGAGAGGAAAAGACCCCTCTCACACGCCGATACACTACGAAGAAGAAAGCCCTGCATAAAGCCGCTGAAATGCAGGGAATTGAGTATAAGAACTATATGCGTATTCGCAGAAGGGATGGTGTGACCTGTGATTAAGATTGAAGAAACCGTGACTTATGGCTGGGAAGCCGCTATCCGTGGCATGAGAAATCCTAAGAACTCTTGGGATAAGTCTGACAGTAAATGGTGCATGGGTAATGAGGATGACCCGCCTTGCCAGAACTGCCCTTGCTGTGAGGACGAAGGTGACGGATGTACACTTGTCTGTCATAACACAGATGACCTCCCGGCATTTGTGCTGGGTAACAATGATCTGACACTGATGAAAACACTGGGAGCAGCAGGCAACGATCATGGAAAGTACCTGCGTATGATTACCGTGACCGCAGATGTGACCGCACCTCTCTACTGGTGGAAGGAGTACGATACCTACAAGGTGGGAACTGTGGCTAATTCCTGTTCCACCATGCACAAGATTGCCGCAAAGGAATTTACCTTTGACGATTTCAGCATTGAACACGTTATCAAGGGTACAACGAACTGTGACCCGGCGTACTACAACGCCTTTGAAGGTATTCTGTTCGCACTGAACGAAGCCCGCCACTGTTTCCTTGATACGAAGGACAAGACCTACTGGTGGCAGATGATACAGCTTTTGCCTACCAGTTACAACCAGAAGCGTACCGTGCAGCTTAACTATGCGGTACTCAAGAACATCTATCATGCCCGCCGCAATCATAAGCTGGATGAATGGCATACGTTCTGTGAATGGATTGAAAGTCTGCCATACAGCGAACTGATTACAGAGTAAGGAGTGTACCGGGATGATGGACTATACCAAAATACCAGAAGAATTAAAATCGTTAAATCAATGGGTCTGTGCTTGGGACACTTCCAAAATCCCGATGAAACCTTTTGAGCGGAAAGCCGCTTCCTCTACCGCCCCTGACACTTGGGGAAGTTTCGATCAAGCACAAGCGGCGGTAGAGAACGGCGTGTATGATCATGTAGGTTTTGTGTTCGCTGATACGGGGCTGGTGGGAATTGATATTGACACGGGGTTTGAAGATGGTCTGATGACTCCAATCTGTGCCGATATTATGAAAGCCTGCCAGTCCTACACAGAGAAGTCCAGAAGCGGACGTGGCGTACATATTCTGCTGCGTGGCAACCTTCCCTTCTCAGGCAGGAATAATCTGAAAGGCGTGGAGATTTACAAGGCGAGAAGGTTCTTCATTATGACTGGAAAGGTGCTGATTTTCCCTGAGATTATGGAGAACCAGAAAGCCATTGACTATGTGGTGGAGAAATATTTCCCGGAGGTAGAGCGGACAGGAAACCAGACTCAGATGGTGAGAAGAATATATCAGCCTGTGTTCCGCAAGCCAGAAGGGACAAAAGTGTTTATTCGCCCGGATTACCCGGAAATCATTTCAGGCGGCAGAAACCTGTCACTGACTTCCCTTGCGGGTGCTATGCACAACACCGGGTACACGAAGAAGCAGATTTATCAGGAACTTCAAGTTGTCAATGAGCAGGCTTGCAAGCCCCCGCTGCATGACCGGGAGTTGCAAACAATCTGTGAGAGCGTGACCAGATACAGGAGGTAAAGGAAATGGCAAGAACGCTGTATATGAATGATGGTTCTACTGAGTACATCTTTGCCGGGATGACAGAAGAAGATGTGCTGAGAAAGATCATATATGAACATCTGGGTAGGGACTGTGAAGAACTGTATGAGGAAGTCATTGCAGAATACCGCTCCACTGACCCAGAAGATTATGAACGCATTGCTGATGGGTATTACAATACCTTGATTGATGTAAGAAATGAACTGGAAGCTGCACTTGCGAAACCCCGGCTGAACAGAAAAGAGGTCGAACGCATTTGCAGTAACCTTAGAAGGGAGGTGTAAAGATGGCTGATGAATTGTTTCAACTCTCTAATGGACGCTATGTAACGTCCGTGGAGATTAGTGATAAGCTGTACTATATCAAGGAACACCACCCGGAAACTCAGTATCAGGATAATTCCACTGGCTACTCTTGGGATGAAGCTGGTATGGCTGACCTGTTCTCAGAGTGCTACCACAAGGACACCCGCTTCTGCCCAGAAGCAAAGTCATGGTACACATATGACGGCGGCAAGTGGACAAAGGACGTGGGTTCTCTGCTGGTATCTGCGAAGATCAAAGAGTTTGTCCGTCTGATGGCACTGTACTGTGGTGAGATTGCAGACGAGGACAAGCGGAAAGAGTACATGAGTTTTGTCAGTAAGATGGGTGACAGGCGTTTCCGTGACCGACTGATGAAGGACGCTGCGGACTCTATGAAGATCGCCGCCGCTATGTTCGACACTCACCCGTATCTGGTGAACTGCCAGAACGGTACTTATGATCTGGAAAGCATGACCTTCCGGGAACACAACTGGGAGGACTTCTTAACCATGCAGACCAACTTTGAATACAGCTTGCAGGATGTACGCTGTGAACGCTGGGAGAAGTTCATTGATGAAGTCACCCAGAACGATAAGGACAAGGCTGACTACCTGCAACGGGCTTTGGGTTACTCCATCCTTGGCACTGGCAAGGAAGAATGTATGTTTATCTTGCATGGCAAGACCACCAGAAACGGAAAGTCCACCCTGCTTGACGCTATCCAGCACTTGCTTGGTGACTACTCCACGGTTGCCCCGGTAGAACTGATCTGCAAGGCAGACCGTCAGAGGAACGCAGAAGCGGCGAACCCCGTACTTGCCAGACTCAAGGGTAAGCGTATGGTTACAATGTCTGAGTCTGATACATCGGGTAAGTTGGATGAAGCTACTATCAAACAGTACACTGGTGGTGAGGATATTACCGCCCGTGAACTGTATCAGGAAGCTATCACTTTCAAGCCGCAGTTTACAATGTGGCTGAGTTGTAATGACCTGCCCGCAGTCAAAGACAAGTCCCTGTTCGCTTCTGATCGTGTCCGTGTCATTGAGTTCAACCGTCACTTTACGGACGCAGAACAGGATAAGGGCTTGAAAGATTTCTTTGAGAGTCAGGAAGCTATGAAAGGTATCTTCACTTGGCTGGTGGCTGGCTACTTCAAATACCGCCGTTTCGGTCTGCGTATGTCAGAGCAGATGAAAGCGGTGGTAAAGCAGTATGAGAAAGACAATGATCTTGTATTGCAGTTCCTTGAAGAAAAGTGTGAGCAGAACGATGATGTGAACACCCGTGCAAAAACTCTGTATGACACCTATAAAATCTGGTGCAAGAGCAACGGTTACTATGTATGCAGCATGAAGAAATTCAATGCAGAAGTGACCGCACACCCTGACTGGTACACAGAAAAGGGCGTGAGTAGCGGCGTGGCAGTGTTCCGTGGCTTGGGCTTGAAGCAGTCTGAGTAGTAGGGTTAGTAGGGTAAGTAGGGTTGTTTGCAGAAAGTGTTTTCAAATTTTGACGATTTTTGACTACAACTCAGTAGGGTTAGTAGGGTATTTTCAAATTTTGCTATAAGTTTTCTTAGTATGCGTGTATATAGAGAAAGTTATGGGAAAAAACGATTTTACCCTACTTACCCTACTGGGAACACAGAAAGGAGCAGAAAGCAATGGAAAGCTATGTTGAAAGATGGACGAGGGAGCAGAAAGAGAAGGAAGCTGCCCAGAAGAAGCAGAAAGGCAAGAAGGAGGTAAAGAAGGATGGCACGAACAGTAGGGGCGAAGGACACGAAGCCCAGACAGAAAGCGGCGGCAGGGAATAAACCGTCTGACAAGTCCCCGATCATTCAGGGGCATAACCCGGAACTGCCAGAAGGATATAACACAAGGCGTATTATGTTCATGCAGGAGATTTTACCTACTGGACCTCTGGATTATGATGATGTGGAGGAAATGGAGCGGCGTTTTCAGCGATACTTGCAGAAGTGTTCCGAATGGGATATGAAGATTGGCAATCAGGCGGCATACGCTGCAATAGGTATCAATAAAGATGTGGTGTATGAATGGACTAATAGACAATTAGGGAACCCACGCCGCACCGAGTTTATAAAAAAAGTGCAGCAATTTTGTGCAATGTACCGGGAAGGTTTGATGGAGGACGGCAAGGTGAACCCCGTCACGGGCATATTCTGGCAGAAGAACTATGACGGCATGAAAGATCAGCAGGAAGTTGTCTTGACTCCGAACGCAAGCCCGCTGGGAGAGCAGAAAGACGCAGAAGCACTCAAGCAGAAGTATCTTGACGCAACCTATGGAGTGGCAGAACTGCCAGAAGGGACAGAAAGCGAAATTCTGGAAATTCCCCAGAAAGCCGCAGAAAGCCCCGCCGACTGATCGGAGATCAACCAAACCGACAAAAGAACCCCGGCAAGGCTTGGCGGCTTTGCTGGGGTTCTGTGCGTCCTCTGGCGGTCATCCTCTGCCCCTCTGGGCTTCTCTGCTGCCCTCTGGCGGCTTTTCTTCTCTCTGGCGTGTGGTTTCCTTGCCTGAAATATAAAACCCGTCTACGGGCGTTCTACGGCGTTATAAGGGCATAGGCATAAAACAACCCCGGCAGGCTGTGAACCTGTCCGGGGCTGTCTGGCGTTAAAATAGCCGTGTGCGGGGTCTGGCGTGTTTCCAATAGGTCAAGAGGGCTTGCAAGTCCTCTTGTGTGTGCATAGGGATATTATAGAGCGTCAAGCCGTCCGGGGTCATATAATAGCCCCGACCATACCGGGGCAGGAGTTCGCAACCCTTGACCCCTAATATATTGCGGCTGTCCTGTGCGGAGCGGGTGCGGAGTGCTACCCGGCTATCAAAGTTTACCTTAATTGGCGTGGGAATAACGCTTGATAACGGGCATTGTGTAGCGGCTATAATGTGGACGTTTGCCGCCCGTCCGATTTGTGCAAGACGTTGTAAAAGTGGCTGTACCTGTCGACGGTTGGTGGTCATCAGGTCGGCTAATTCGTCAATGATAACGTACACCGCCCCGCCGTCATACTTCTTTATGTGGCGGGCTTGCATAGCCTTATAGCGGCGTTCTGTAATGGTCATAGCCAGTTCTAACGCCTGCACCATGTCCCCCGGTTCACTGGCATATTGGATGACGTGCGGCAGGGGCTTAAAGTCTATTAGCTCTACCCGTTTAGGGTCTATCAAGATAAATTCCACGGCGGCGGGGCTGTTATATAGTGCGGTGTAAAGTATGCCGTTTATAACTACACTTTTACCGCTGCCAGTTGCCCCGGCTATAAGTAAATGTGGCTGTTTTAGCATATCTGCATAAAGGGTATAGTATTTTCCCTCTGGCGTTGTCCATTCTCTTTTCAATGGCTGTCACCTCCTAAAGAAATAGCCCCGTTTCCGGGGCTGTGGGTTAAAATGGAATTGATAGCGGCATAGCGTCAACCATGCTACAAAAGAAATCATCATTGACAAACTCCACGCCATCCCAGTGGTCAAAAATAATTTGATCTGGTATTTGTTCCGGGCTGATAATGTCATCTGGTATAATGTCTTGTGTTTCATCGTCCCAAAAATAAGCGGTTTTTAATTCGTCCAGTTGTTCCCGGCTGAGATCGTAAACAGTCATATTTACACCCCCATTCTAATACATTCGTCAAGATATACACGGCTTCCAAAGATACGGAAAAACGCCCGCCCCGCTGCGGTGCAGTCAATTCGTGCATGGTGATAACTGCGGGCGGCGGGGTTGTCAATCAATGCACCAGATACGGCATAAACATAATTATTTATACCGTATTCTATACCATGAATTTCAAGCCCTGCATTTCTATTACTTACCGCAATAACATCATGGTTATTACAATATTCTTTAGCTGTCATTTGTTGACCCTCCTACAATGTTATTTACTGGGATTATTCCAGACCCCCGGCAGAGTGCCGGGACGCTGGCGGCTTGACTGGCTATTTATACCCGCCGCCACGGGTCAAAACACGAATACAATATAGTTACCATTGCACACGTGCAAAACAGTTGTATGATCTTCCAGCATTTCTACAAGAGCATCAATATATAAATCCTCGTCAAACTCGTCAAGTGCGTTTTCGTCCATCCATTCATCACGATCAAGTAAATATCCGTAGTCATTCACCAGATCGGAAAAGTCGCAGCTTGCGCCGTGTGCGCCGTATTCGGTGCAATCGCAGCAGATCGCCACCGGGTCAAACTCCATATTTTCGTCAATTTCGTCATAATAGTCAAGTAGTGTATCAATGCCGTTCATGCTGTAATAGTCCCGGTCACATTCCTTAAACGTGCGTTTCATAGTCCATGCGTTTACTGTCATCTTCATAGTGTTTACCTCCTGTTATTGTGCAAGTTGTCTTGCGTCCTGTTTTCCTGATTGGTTCAGCATTGGAAACCGATGTTTTACGGTTCCTTGCTTTTCATGGCTTCATTATATCATGCTTGCATGATAATGTCAATAGGTTTTAAGATTTTTTTTCATGCAAACATGATATTTTTTTCGGAGCGGGACACGATCAGCAGCGGACGCAAACAACCCCGGACGGCTGGCGGCTGTCTGGTGATCGGAAGGGCAGCGGGGGATTTTGACCACAGCCCCGGCGGGCGGGTGAGTGTCGAAAGTTCCGCAAAAATAAAAAAAGTTTGGTTCATTCCAGTGGGTTAGTAGGGTAAATTCAAAAATTCGCATAACTTTTCTTAGTAGGGCTTCTTCTAAGAGAACTTATGGGAAAAATCGAAAATACCCTACTTGCCCTACTGAAAAATCCGAAAAATACAAAAAGACTCTTGACAAAAGCATGAAAGCGTGATATTATGCAAACATGAAAGAACGAAGGAGGTTCTAATATGCAGACCAGTGAAGTTATCAAAACCCTTATGAGTGAAAAGAAGATCACTCAGGGTGAAATCACCCAACTCTTAGGAATGAAAAGTCAGTCTGGCGTGAGTCAGGCATTGAACCGTGATATGAAAACATCCATGCTTCTTCGTTTCCTGAATTGCATGGACTGTGAGTTAATTATTAGGGACAAGGCTACTGGAACGGAGTACCCTGTCACTGAGTAGGAGGTAGAGTTATGGTAGACCTGCTTGTGTTTATCTTCATATACGCCGTGGACGGTATGCGGAAGATGTTTATAACCATGTGCAAGGGAAGCTGGCTGTTATGCAAGTTCTTCATCCTCTGCGGTTTCGTTCCGCTCATTGACGCTGGTATGCTGGTACTGGCACTGGTGCTGTACATACTCTGCAAGATATTCAAGCAGCGGACACCGAAACTCAACCATGCCAAACACGGCATTGTTTATCCATCATGGAATTATTAGGAGGTTCGTATGAAAAGACTATTACTTGCTTTATTGCTGGTGGCTGTGATGTGTTCAGGGTGTGTAAGCATTTCTGAGGGAGAACCCAGTGACCCGGTGGACACCAGTGAAAATATAACCACGGAAGAAACTACCGGGCAGATGGATTTTGAAACCAACGTGGTTTCCTTTGAGATTGAACCTAATGACGGTTATCCCAGATACAATGCGATTGTGGAAGTGAAAAACACAGGTGATGTGGCTATCAATCTGGGCTGGACGGCGTTCAGCGTGACGGACGCAGACAATAAGCTGGTTGCCACGGAAAGCAGTTCAGCGATTTATGCACAACCCAGTATCATCTATCCCGGTGAGGTTGGTTACTACTTTGCAGCACGAATGGATTTGCCGTCAGGCATTGATACCAACCAAACCTACAATCTGGTTTATGATACAGACTATATCAGACCTGCCAATACAGAGGGTGTGCAAGACTACGAAGTGGTTAACGTATCTCTGCCAGAGGGTGATTACACTGAAATGATTGGTGAGATTGTCAACGGTTCAGATACCGGGGATATTGATGTGATGTGCATTTGCTATGATGAAAACGGAGATATTGTTACCATAGGTGGAACGATTACAGAGTTGAAAACCAGTCATAACACCTATTTTGAGATTTACAACATGGCGGCGTGGGAGAAAGACAACATTGCCGACTATAAAATTATCGCAAGAACAATTAACTACGATGAACCCTGAGTAAAGTTCAGGGTTGTCCAATGGGACTGTCTATTACAGGCAGTCCCTATTTTTCTTTATGCAAGGAGGTAGACTATGAATTATCTAAAGTTGAAAGACAGTATTGAAAAAGCCATTTATGTCCGTCCGCTTGAGATTGAGCCGTACAATGACCTGTTCGATCTCTGCCGGGAGTATGAAAAGATAGATTTTACAGTAGCACACGAATGGAACCATGCACTGAGAACGCAGGCGGCGTTTGCTCTGCGGTCTGCGGTGGGACAGAGTAAATTTGAGATTGCAGAGCGGTTCAATGACTTCCTGTTCCGTTCCCTGCTGTTTTCTGCCCCACATTACTTTGATGATTACCTGCAAGCGGTAGAGTGGGGCAAGCCACTGGACAAGAAGTTTTATCAGCCCCGCCGTCATTATCTCAAGCGGTATGTGGACGCTTATCAGGAAATCTTGGATGGGAAGCTGGACTTCCTCTCCATTTCCATGCCGAAACGTGCGGGTAAATCCCAGTTAGGTATCAACTTCACCAATATGCTTTCAGGCAAGTACCCAGACCGCTCTACGCTGATGGAGGGTACAGGTGATGACCTTGTAAAGTCCTTCTATCTGGGTTGTCTGGAATATCTGCAAACGCCCAGTGACTACCACTTTTATGACATCTTCCCGGAAAGCAAGCTGGTACAGACCAACGCTGATACGAAGATCATTAACCTGTTGCACAAGTCCCGTTTCCCTACGGTCATGTGCCGTTCCATTGACGCAAGACAGGTAGGTCTATCCGAAGCAACCAACCTTCTGTACCTTGATGACTGTGTGGAAGGACGTGAGGAAGCGAAGAACAGACAGCGGCTTGACGATAAGTGGGAGGTCATTTCTGGTGATATTATCGGACGTGCCATTGAGGGTACGCCTATCGTTATCTGCGGTACACGGTATTCTCTGTATGACCCTATCGGACACTTACAGGAAGAAATGCAAAAACAGGGTAAGCGGTGCAAGATCATTGAAACCCCTGCCCTTGACCCGGTGACAGATGAAAGCAATTTTGAGTACATGAGAGAGGGAAAGAAGATTTTCACCACCCAGTATTTCCGTGACCAGAGGGATATGCTTTCTGCGGAGCAGTTTGAGTCTGAGTTCCAGCAGCAGCCGTTTGAAGCAAAGGGACTTTTGTTCCCTGAGAGCAGCTTGAACCGTTTCTTTGAACTCCCGGTTGACCGTGACCCTGACAGTATTATTGCCGTATGTGACACTGCGGACTCTGGTGCTGACTACTGTGCTATGCCTATCGCTGCGGTGTATGACGATGAAGTCTACATCATTGACGTGGTATTTGATGACTCTCCCCCGGAGATCACAAAACCTGAGTGTGCAAAAGCACTGATGGATAACAAGGTAGTAGCAGGCACGTTTGAGTCCAATAATGCGGGTACTTATTTTGCCCGTGACGTACAGCAGATTTTGACGGATAAGAAGTATGTGTGCAATATCCGCACAAAGAGGACGATCAGTAATAAGCAGACCCGTATTGAGTTTGCGTCTGATAATATCCTCAAGCACTTTTACTTCAAAGACCCGTCCCTTTACGCACGGAACAGTCAGTATGCGGAGTTTATGAAGCAAGTCATTACCTACACCCGTTCGGGTAAAGTGCCGCATGATGACGCTCCTGACTCTCTTTCCCTGCTGGAAAATGAACTCCGTGGGCTTGTGGGAGCGAAAGTTGAGATTTTCAAGCGTCCTGTCTAAATTTATTTACAAATTCCTCAATGCTTTATAGTTGCGGTATCTTGACAAAAGCATTGAATGTTTGTATAATATTAGCAAGGAATACTATGCGTAAAAGGAGGTGCGTGGGCGTGTTACTGCATGGTAGACGAATGATTAAGACCGATCAGACGGAAGTGACCATTGACAACGTGGTAACTGTCCTGCGTAAGGCATTGCCTACGCACTGGAAGAACCGCAGTGAAATTCAGTACTTATGGCATTACTACAAGGGTAGACAGCCCGTGCTGGACAGAGAGAAACAGGTAAGACCTGAAATCTGCAATCACATTGTAGAAAACAGGGCAAATGAGATTGTGTCCTTTAAGTCTGGGTATCTGATGGGTGAACCGCTGCAATATGTTTCCCGTGGCAACGCTGCGGATATTGCAGACGCTATCAATCAGCTTAACGAATATGTGTTTGCAGAGGAAAAGCCTGCGAAGGACAAGGAGTTGGCTGACTGGTTCCATATCTGCGGAACATCTTACAGAATGGTTCTTCCCGATGAAGAAGGAGAGGAAGATGACTCTCCGTTTGAGATTTACACACTTGACCCCCGGAACACTTTTGTGGTGTACAACAACGGACTTGGCAACAAGCCAGTGCTGGGTGTGAAGTATGTGGTAGATGAAAACGGCGTTGTCCATTACTCCTGCTACTCCCGATACGAATACTTTGAGATCGTGGAGTCTAAGGTGGTTGACCACCAGTATCACATTTTGGGAGATATACCTATTGTGGAGTACCCGCTCAATCTTGCCCGTATCGGTGCATTTGAGTTAGTTATTCCCCTGCTTGACGCTATCAACCTGACGGACAGTAACCGTCTGGACGGCGTGGAGCAGTTCATTCAGGCACTTATGCTGTTTCATAACGTGGATATTTCCTCTGATGACTTCAAGCAGTTGCGTGAAGAAGGGGCAATCAAGTTTAAGGATATTGACCCGCAGTTGAAAGCGGAGGTATCTTACCTGATTAACTCCCTCAATCAGGGTGAAACCCAGACGCTTGTTGACCATATGTACCAGACGGTATTGACGATTTGTGGTATGCCGAACCGCAACGGCGGTTCTTCCACAAGCGATACCGGGTCTGCGGTTATCATGCGTGATGGCTGGTCTGCTGCCGAAGCAAGAGCGAAGGACAGCGAATTGATGTTCAAGAAATCGGAACGGCGTTTCTTGAAGCTGGTGCTGAATATCTGCCGTACACTGGTAGAAATGGATTTGAAGGTACATAACATTGAAATCCGCTTTACCAGACGAAACTATGAAAATATCCTGCAAAAGGCACAGGTGCTTGATTTGATGTTGAAGAACCCCAAAATTCACCCACGCCTTGCTTTTGAACACTGCGGTCTTTTCATCGACTCTGACCTTGCCTACACGGTAAGTGCTGAGTATGTGGAAGAACAGGAGAAGAAAGCACAGGAATTGATGGATAAGCAAATTCAGATGAAGGGAGAGGATACCAATGACCCCGGTAATAACGAAGGAAATGGTGGAACAGATGGAAACCCTGCTGAAACACGGAAGCAGAGTGGAACTTCTGATTGAGCAGGGCAAGGTAGCCATTGTTGAGATCAAGCGAAAACTGAAAATGAAAGAAACTGACAAGGTTTAATCAGGGCAAAGGTTCTGATATGTCCAATGGGACTGTGAGTGGTAGTACGCTCATAGTCCCATTTTCTTTTGAGGAAAAAACCTATGGAGAAAATAGTTTCCAGTTATCTAACCGCACTTGATGAACTCAACGTGCTTACCACCACAAGTTACCGTTTGGCAAATGGTGATCTTGCTACACGGCTGAACCAGATCACCGAGGACATTCTCTCTTTCTTGATAAATGGGTACACCCTTGGCATACAAGCCGCTGCGTTCATGCTGACTACGGAACTGGATGTAAATGTGGAGCAGATGGAGCAAGCAATCTATCTGGTGATTGAGGGTAAGACCTTTGCTGACCGCATTGCCGATCATGTAGCGGACAATGACCTGTCCGGGCTGATTGCATTGGTAGAGTCTGAATATCACAGAGTCTACAATGCTGCTGTTCAGGATGGTGCTACTGACTATGTGAACAATGGTGGGTTCGGCGTAACAAAGAACTGGTACACGGTGAAAGACGATAAAGTCCGGGAAACTCACCGATACCTTGAGGGGCAGTCCGTTCCTCTGGAAGAAGAATTTTTCACGTATGACGGAGATCATGCACCATATCCCGGACAATTTACGAAAGCGGAAAACAACTGCGGTTGCCGCTGTATCGTAAGACTGACAACTGATGAATAGCGGGGCAACCTGCTTGACATGGTGAGGGAACACCTACAAAACGCAAACTCAAGACAAGAGGATAAAACAGAAAACAGAGTGGAGTGAACCACCGATTAAACGCAAGGAGGACTTTGAAAATGAGTTATTTGAGTGATTTGCTGGGTAAAGCCTACAAGGAAGGTATGACCGAAGATGAAATTTCCGCTGCACTGGAAACGGTTGGCACTGGAAATGACACAGAGGTTAATCGACTGAAAGCCGCACTGTCTAAGGCGAACTCCGAAGCTGCCGATTATAAGAAGCAGTTGAGGACGAAACAGACTGATGATGAAGCTGCCGCTGCTGCCCAGAAAGAGGAACATGACAGATTAGTGCAGGAAAACACTGACCTGAAACGGTCTATGGCACTTTCTGAACGCAAGGCAAAACTTCTGGCTATGGGCTACGATGAAAACCTTGCAACTGAAACCGCTACCGCTATGGTGGACGGTGATATGGAAAAGGTTATGGCAAACCAGAGCAAATATCTGGAAGTCCAGAAGAAAGCAATTCAGGCTGACATGATGAAGAAAACCCCTCGTCCTGCGGCGGGTTCTGAAACTGGCGGCGTGGATTATGCTAAGAAGATCGCAGAAGCACAGGCAAGCGGCGATATGTCCGCTGCCGCATATTATACTCGTCTGAAAGCACAGGACGAAGCTGCGAACCAGACGAAAGAATAAAAAATTTGGAGGTAAAAGAAAATGGCTGACGTATTTGCAACCAGTTTTGGCGTACTGAACTATTCCGGTATGCTGTTTAACAAGGGTAACGTGCGTACCCCGCTTTCTTCCATTATCGGTAGTAAGGCGAAAACCACGAACCACGTTGAGTTCGTTACGGGTCAGGAATACACTGCGGGCGGTGAGGGTTCTCAGCCTGGGATCAGTGAAACCGCTTCTCTGACTGCACCTGACGCTACTGTGGTGAAGCGTGAGCAGAAAACCAACGTGACCCAGATCTTTCAGGAAACTGTTGGTATCTCTTATGCGAAGCAGAGCAACATGGGTACTCTGTCTGGTATCAACATTGAGAACCAGTCTGCTAACCCCATGAACGAACTGGATTTTCAGGTAGCCGCTAAAATCCAGAAGATCAACCGTGACATTGAGTACACCTTCATCAACGGTACTTTTGTCAAGGCTACCGATGACGCAACTGCCAACAAGACCCGTGGACTTGTGACTGCAATCACTTCCAACGTGACTGCTATGAAGTCTAAGCCCCTTGGTCTGTGGGACATTGCCGACATGGTGAAGAAGATTTACGGTGCTAACGCTCCTACTGACGGTCTGTGTCTGTGGTGTGACGCTATCACCCTGTTCCAGATCAATGCGGACGCTGTTCAGAACGGTCTGACTGTGGTTCCCGCTGCACGTGAAATCAACGGCATTGCACTGTCCAGTGTGGTAACTCCCCTTGGTGTGGTTTACCTGTATCTGGGTGAGTGCCTGCCTGCTGGTACTGCACTGCTTCTGAACCTTGACGTTCTGGCACCTGTTTATCAGCCTGTTCCGGGCAAGGGTAACTTCTTCCTTGAGCAACTTGCGAAGGTGGGTGCTGGTGAGAAGTATCAGCTTTTCGGTCAGATCGGACTCGATCATGGTCCCGAATGGTATCACGGCAAGTTCACTGGTATCAGCACTCAGTTTGAGAAGCCTACTTACAGCCGTTCTGTCTTTGTGGCTAACGCCGCTGACATCGGCAAGGCAAGTTCCTAAGTAAGGAAGGAGGGTGGACAACATGACTGATGAAGCAAAGCTGACCATGCTGAAAAGTATGACGGGTGAAACGGACGCTGATGTGCTGTCCACCTATCTAACGCTTGCTAAAGGCGTGGTGATCTCTAAAGCCTATCCGTATGGTACGGGGACAGAGGAAGTCCCTGCCCCCTACCATACTACTCACGTTGAAATTGCTGCCTATATGCTGAATAAGCGTGGTGCAGAGGGAGAAACCGCACATAGCGAAAATGGCGTGTCCCGTTCCTATGAGGACGGCGATATTCCACCTACGCTACTGCGAAGGATTGTCCCTATGGCGGGGGTGATTTGATGAAGCTGATGAAGCGAAACCTGACTCCCGTTTACTACTGCCTGTATTCTGATCGGCAACCGATCTTGGATGATGACGGCTATGAAACAGGTGAGTACGGTGTGGGTTATGGAGAAGCCGTGAAACTGATGTGCAGTGTGTCCCCGGCTACGGGGTACGCTCAAGCTGAAATGTTTGGCAATTTGGAGTCCTATGACAAAGTTCTCATTACTGACGATATGACGTGTCCCATTGATGAAAACACGGTGCTGTTTATTGACAAAGAGCCTGAGTTTGAAAATGGGAAACCGAAGTTTGACTACAAGGTACGCCGTGTGGCAAAGTCTTTGAACGCTATATCCTATGCAGTAAGTAAGGTGAAGGTATCGTGAAGAAACGGGTTATCAAGGTACAACTTAATGAGCAAAGCATTGACCGGGCGATTAAGGAAGTTAATGACTACAAAAAGTGGTTGGTCGATAAGACAAAGGAATTTCTGAAAGCCCTTGCTGACGAAGGAGTGACCATTGCTTCTGCGAAGTTCGGAGAAGCAACCTATGACGGCACGAATGACGTTACCTGCATGATGGAAAACAGGGGCGAAAACAAGGTTGCTGTTATGGCGATTGGCGGTGCTACCCTGTTTATTGAGTTTGGTACTGGCGTGAGATACCCGGACAATCACCCGGAAGCTGCTGAAAACGGCATGGTTCGTGGAGAGTACGGATATAAGCTGGGACGGCTTGAAAAGGGCTGGCGGTACACAGGAGAACCCGGAAGCAACGGTGAGGTTATCACAAAAGGAAAACACGCCGGGGAAGTTCACACTTACGGCAACCCTGCCAACATGAGTATGTACCAGACAGTAAGAGAATTACAGGATAAATTTGAGGAAATCGCAAGGAGGGTGTACGTATGATTGACTGCGAAAATGAGGTTTATACCCGCATTGCAAGAGTCTTACGTGAGAAGTTTCCCGGTATCAACATTGCCGGGGAATATGTACAAGCCCCCTCTGGCTTTCCTCATGTGAGTATCACGCAAAGTGACAATTCCGTGGTATCGGAAAGAATGACCGGGAGTGCTGAAATGGCACAGGTCATGTTTGAAATCAATGTCTACTCCAATAAGACAGAGGGTAAGAAAACGGAGTGCAAGTCCATTATGAAGGTCATTGATGATGTAATGTTTTCCATGAACTTCAAAAGGCAGGCACTAACCCCTGTTCCCAACTTGGAGGACGCAACTATATATCGGCTGGTTGCCCGGTACAGGGCAATGACCGATGGACACTATTTTTACAGGAGGTAAGGAACTATGGCTACCAGTACGTATATGACTTTTCTCATGCACAAGAAAGCTGACGCTGACTATGAGAAGTTGATCGACATTACGGAGTTTCCTGATTTGGGTACTGACCCTGAAATGCTGGAAACTACCACGCTGTCTGACCGTATGCAGACCTTTATCATGGGTATTCAGGGCAACGAAGCTATGACCTTCAATACCAACTATGACCATGATGGTTACAAGGCACTGAAAGCCCTCAAGAATAAGACCGAAGGTTACGCAGTCTGGTTCGGTGGCACTGAGAAGGAGGACGGCACTGTCACTCCTACGGGTAGTGAGGGCAAGTTCAGTTTCGATGGACAGCTTTCTGCTCGTGTTACTGGCGGTGGCGTGAATGAGGTTCGTGGTATGTCTATCACGATTGCCCCGTCTACCGTCATCACTGAGGAATAAGATCAGAAACAATTTCAAGAATTGGAGGAAATGAGCAATGGCAAAGCAGATTATCTTTTCTTACGAAGGTAAGGACTACACTCTGGAATATACCAGACGAACAATTAAACAGATGGAGGATGAAGGGTTTGTCGCAAGAATGATTGATGACCGTCCTATGACCCTTCTGCCTGCCCTGTTTGCGGGTGCGTTCAAGGCACATCACAGATTTGTTAAGCAGGACGTGATTGACGAAATCTACGCTAATATGCCTAACAAGGATAAGCTGATTGAAAAGCTGGCTGAGATGTACAATGAGCCGATCATGTCCCTCATGGAAGAACCAGAGGACTCCGCAAAAAACGTGGACTGGATGGCAAGCTGGTAACGAACTTGCCGTCTGAAACAGGTGGGGACGGCGGCACAAGCCGTCCGTCCTCACTTTTTCGTTACGGAGATAAGTTTGAGGAATTATGCAGCTACTATATGAGCCTTGGTATGTCCTATCACGATTACTGGGATGGGGCTGCGGATATGGTGAAGTATTACAGAGAAATGGATGAAATAAACCGTGAACGCCGTAACTCTGATTTGTGGCTGCAAGCCGCCTATGTTTATGAAGCTATACTGGACGCTTCCCCTGTACTTAATCCGCTGATGAAAAAGCACAAGCCGTTCCCGTTCCGTTCTGAGCCGATACCGATTACCCACACGGGTAGCAAGCAGGCAGAGGAACGCAACAAGAAGAAACGACTGGAAAGCGGCAAGGAAGCTATGCGGGCTATGATGGCGGCTATCAATGAGCGGTTTAAGAAAAATAAGGAAGGAGGGGAAGTGAACAATGGCGATTGAACTTGAAGGCTTGGAGTTTCAAATTGAAGCACAGTCTGATGAAGGTGTAAAGCATTTGGACACCTTGGCAGAAAGTCTTGGCAAGATCAAGAAAGCGGTCAAGGGCGGTCTGGGACTTGGTTCTTCCGTTAAGCAGCTTGAGAAGTTGAACACGGCACTGTCCGGGTTTCATACGGAAAAGCTGGAAAGCATGAGCAAGGCATTGAGTTCTCTAAGTGGTGTAAAATCCTCTATCCCGGCTGCGTTGCCGAAGCGGATTACCGAACTGGGAACGTCCTTGCAGAGTTTGAATGACGATGACATTAACAGACTGGAACGTGTCGGTAATGTGCTGCGTGGCATGGGAGATTTAAGTAATGTGAGAATACCCAGAGTCAACGTACCCACCAACGGCGTTGCACCTACCATGACTACACCGGGCAATACGGCTACGGACGCTGTGGACAGTGGTATGGAGCAGGCTACCAGTCAGGTACAGGCTACCACACAGGCTACCAATGGTGCGTCCAGTGCAATTTCTAAATTGCGTGGCTTGCTTAGTGGCATTGGCGGTTTGTTCTCTAAGGGATTTTCTCTTGGCACGGGTGCATTGCACAAGCTGAGTAACGGTCTGACGAAAGTTAAGACGGCTGCGGCGAAAGCGAAAACCGCTATGGTCAACCTGAAAGACAAGTTGGGTGCTGGCTTGGCTGCAAAGGTGAAACAGACAACCTCTGGCTTGGGGCAGATGTTTAGCAGTCTGAAAAGGATTGCTATGTACCGTCTTATCCGTGCTTTCTTGAGTGCGTTGACTAAGGCGTTGAAGGAGGGTATCAACAACCTCTATCAGTACAGTAACGCTATGGGCGGCACGTTCGCACAGAGCATGGACAGACTGGCTACCAGTGCTTCCTATCTCAAGAACAGTCTGGGTGCTATGGCTGCACCGATCATCAACGCACTTGCCCCGGCGATTGATTTTGTCATTGACAAGATCGCAACCCTGCTGAATTACATCAATATGCTGTTCGCAAGACTTTCTGGTGCTTCCGTCTTTACGGCGGCTAAGAAACAGGCGAAGTCCTACGGTGACTCTCTGGCTGGTGCTGGCGGTTCTGCTGCGAAAGCGGCAAAGGAAATCCGTGACGCTACCACTGGTATTGACGAACTCAATATCATCATGGAGAAGGATAATTCTGGCGGCGGTGGCGGTGGAGCAGGTACAGACTACGGTTCCATGTTTGAGGAACTTCCCATTGACAACAGTGTAAGTGAGTTCGCTGACAAACTGAAAGCAGCGTTTGAAGCCGCTGACTGGAAGGGACTTGGCACTATCCTTGGTGACAAGGTAAATGAAATGATCGACTCCGTGAACTGGGAGGGTGTGGGAAGCAAGATCGGCTACTGGCTGAACGCTGCTATCCAGACTGCATACTACTTCCTTGATACGGTCAACTTCACAAACATTGGTACGCACTTGGCTGAACTGATAAATGGTGGGCTTGAGCAGGTGGATTTCACCTATGTTGGGCGTATCGTGGTCAAGTGGTTCACACTAATCTCTGATATGGTCATTGGTTTCCTGACGGAACTGGACTGGGGACTGGTGGCAAAGAGCGTATCTGATTTCTTTATCGGTGCGTTCAACGAAGCTACGGACTGGCTGAACAAATATGACTGGGGTGAACTTGGTTCTATCCTCTGGCAGAAGTTCAAGGACGTAATTACTAACATTGACTGGGGTGGTCTGGCAAAGAGTATCTTCACTTTCCTTGGAACGGCTATCCGTTCTGCCGCTCAGTTCCTTGGTGGCTTTTTCGGAAGTATCGGAGAGGACATTAAGAACTGGTGGAATGAGGACATTAAGGGTACTGACTGGAAAGAAACCGCTGGCAACCTGCTGAAAGCCATTGGCAAGGGTTTTGTGAACATCGGTGAATGGGTGTGGGATAACATCATAGACCCGTTTGGACAAGCCCTGCTGGGTGAGAAGTGGGATGACGTGAAGGAAGTTGGCAGTAACATTATCGGCAAGGTCAAAGAGGGCTGGGACGCTGTGTGTCGGCTTGGTAAGAATATCGGTGAGTTCTTTGTCAACGTAAAGAACAACGCCGCAAGCTGGTGGAGCAGTGTTAAGTCTTGGTGGTCTGGCAAGGTGGGTTCTGTAAAAGAGTTCACCACGAATGTTAAGAACAACGTATCTACATGGTGGTCTAACGTCAAGACTTGGTGGTCTAACAAGGTTGGAGCAGTTCAGGACTTCACAACCAATGTGGCTAATCAGGCAAGTACATGGTGGCAAAACACTAAGACTTGGTGGTCTGGTAAGGTCGGTGCGGTGAAGGAATTTACCACTACCGTAACCAATCAGGCGGCTACTTGGTGGTCTAATGTGAAAAGCTGGTGGAGTGGCAAAGTTGGAGCAGTACAGCAGTTTACTACTTCCGTCAAAAACGAAGCGTCTACATGGTGGAGCAATGTTAAGACATGGTGGAGCGGTAAGGTGGGTGCTGTCCAGCAGTTCACAACCAGTGTGAAGAACGAAGCCTACTCTTGGTGGAACAACGTCAAGACTTGGTGGTCTGGCAAGTGCGGAGCGGTCAAGGAGTTCACTACCTCCGTGAGAAATGACGCAAGTACATGGTGGTCTAACGTCAAGACTTGGTGGTCTAACAAGGTTGGAAACCTGTCTGTGGGCGTATCCATTGTGAACGCTGCTTCTACATGGTGGAACAACGTGAAATCGTGGTGGAGTCAAAAGGCGGGTAGCTTGACTACCACTCTACACGTTAAGACTCCGCACATTAGCGTGAACTGGGGTACAGTTACTGCGTTCGGTAAGAGTTTCAGCTACCCGAAGGGATTTGACCTGAAATGGTACGCAAAGGGCGGTATTCTGGACGGTGCTCAAATTTTCGGTATGATGGGCAACAAGTTCCTTGGCGGCGGTGAAGCAGGACGGGAAGCCGTTCTTCCGCTGGAAAGTCATACAGAGTGGATGGACACCCTTGCCGATAAGGTGAGAAGCGGACTCCCGGAAGATGACTCTGGCGGTATCAGCTACGAAGGGTTCAGACGTGCATTGGCAGATTTCTATGAGGAATATGTACAAAGCACTATGTCCCAGATGGCAAATGATATGAACCGTCAAGCGAATAAGAAAGAACAGACAACGGTACAGATCGGCAACAAGACCGTTACGGACGCTGTGGTAACTCAGCAAAACGCAAACGGCTACCGATTTACCACGTAAAGGAGGGGACGTACAATGGCATATCTGGCAATTAACGGGTACGAACTTCCGTCCCCAAAGCGTGGCGTTGAGCCTATCGTTACTACGATTGTTGACGCAGGACGTGACGCTAACGGTACGGTTGTGGGACAGCGTGTAGGGCGTGACCAGTACAAGATCAACAACCTTGAATGGGCATGGCTGACCGCAGAGCAGTGGAGCAAGATACTTTCCATTCTTGCCAACTTCTTTGTGTACGTCACTTTCCCTGACCCAGTAACGAATGACTTTATCACAATCAAGATGTACTGCGGTGATCGAACCGCTGAACCTTATTATGTGGATGACAGCGGCAAACCGACACACTATCGAAACTGCCGGGTCAACTTGATTGACGTGGGTGAATAGGAGGTGGACTGAGTGCAAAAGGTTTCTACGGCATACCGGGAGAGCATGAAGTCCTCTCTCCGTGAACGTGCCTACATCATGCTTTCCTTTGGTCTAATCAATCAGGAAGCACAGGCGAAAGCCAAAATTGGTGACGGGGACTACACCCGCTTCACCAAAACTGACAACATTTTCGGGAAAAGGACGGACACTACAACCTACGCTACATTGGAGGAAAACTTCACAAAGGTAGACGGTTCCATGTTCTTCCTGCCCCGTGGAACTGCTGTGGGTGGATATTACGATACAGGACTGACCAGTGAAAAGCTGATCTCTGAGGGGAACTTCTCACTGGTTATCAACCTGAATATTGCGGCTACGGACTTTAAGGGTATCACAATCAACTTTGGTGAGAACTACCCGGTAGACTTTGACATTGCCAACGATCAGGGACAGGTTGTTGAGTTCCGGGGCAATGACCAGTCTGAGGTGAGTACGGAGGAAGTGTTTGAGAATACAACTTCTCTGACGCTGACTTTCTACCAGATGAAGAACCCTAAGAGCAGGCTACGTATCTACTCTATTATGTTCGGTTATGGTCTGGTCTACAATGACTCTGTAATGGACTCCATTCTGGACAGCTATGTGTCCCCTATCGGTGCGGACATTCCGCAGATCGACTTCACGGTGACACTGAAAAACTATGACAAATACTTCAATGTAGACAATCCACGTTCCGCTATCAACTTCTTGGAAACAGGACAGGAAATGGATGTGTTCTATGGGTATCAGCTACCTAACGGTGGTGATGTGGAATGGATTAAGGGAAACCACCTGATTTGTTCTGAGTGGGAGTCTGATGATTATTCCGCTACAATCCGCTGTCAGGACGTGTTCAGAAGCATGGACACGGAGTATTACCATGGAGCGTATAACGCCGCAGGCACAAGCTACTTTGACTTGGCAGTGGAGATTTTGCGGATTGCGGGTATCAGTGAATACTACCTTGACCCACGATTGAAGAACCTGTACACGAAGAATCCGCTGCCCAGAGTGAAGTGTAAGGAAGCCTTGCAGATTATAGCCAATGCCTGCCGCTGTGTGCTTACACAGTCCCGTGACGGCGTGGTGCAGATCAAGTCCAACTTTGCACCAGAAGCAAGCATAGCTTCCAACGGAGAAGCCCCATACTCTAAGGTATCTGCGGTTCTGACCAACGATACAAAGGCTGAGTACGCAACGCTGGCTACGGGCTATACAGTGGTGGACGGCGGTATGTTCTTCCTGCCACGAACTCTGAAAAGAGGGCTGAACACGGGTTATGTGTCCAGTGCCATTTCCGGGGCTAACGGCAAGTTTGCCACGAACCCGGTACTGACGGTGACTCAGGAAGCTATCTGTATGTACTACGGTGTGAAGCTGGTGTTTGGTAACGCCCTTCCGTCTGGAATTGTGATACGAACCTACAACACTGGCAGTCTGGTGGAGGAATACACAGTAGAGGACGAGATCACAAAGGAAACGGTTATCATTCATACCTTTGATGACTTTGACACTATGGAAGTAGAGTTCACCGGGACGGCTGAACCGTATAACCGTATCGTGCTGAACTACTTTGCATTTGGTGATGTGACCAACTTCACCATGACAAAGGGTGATATGACTTCCTCTCCGAAAGCTATTAAGCAGGAGGTTGTCAAAGAGGTCATCGTACCGTGTTACAGCTATCAGACGGGCAACCCGGAAGAAAGTCTTATCAGCGAGGAAGTCACGGTTGTGGCTGGGGAGGAAATGACCTTCTTCCTTGGTGCAGCGTCCTACGGGTACAGAACCACGCTGGACGAAGTGGCAAGCGATAAGGTGAGCATTACTGCAAGCGGCAACTACTATGTGACCGTGCGGTTCACTACGGCGGGGACATACCAGTTTGAGGTATGGGGCTACCGATACAAGGTGATTGAGCGGTACGCCACTGTCAAGCTGCGTGAGCGTGGCAAGACGGTCAAGTGGGAAAACCCGCTGATCTCTGACATTACAATGGCGAATGACCTTGCTGAATGGATTGCTGACTACTACTCTGCTGGTATTGAGTATGAGTACAGTACCAGAGGAAACCCGGAAATTGATGTGAATGATATTGTCTATCAGGAAAACGAGTTCCGGGACAATATGAAGGTAACGATTTACCGGGCAACGCTGAATTTCAGTCAGTCCTTTTCTGGTAAGATCACTGCCCGGAGATTGGAGGGATAACGATGTGGCAGACACCTAAGACAGACTGGTACGGTGCTGTGGACGCAAACGGTGTGTACAGCGGTGACAGGTTTAACGCTGATGACTTTAACCGTATCAAAAACAATCTGGATTGCCTGAGAGATTTGGCAGTCACGATCTATGACGAGTTCGGTATTGTTTCTCTTGGTGCGGACAGGACGGCAAAGGATTACTTCTATGCTGATGAAATCAATCAGCTTGAAGCGAACCTGAACACGATCAACGCAAACACACTGAAACAGTCCTACGGTGCTACACCTACCTATGTGGAAAATGGAAACACAATGGATTTTATGGAATTGAACCGTCTGGAAGGAGCAATCCTTGATCTTTACGATAAAATCAGTAACCAGATCAAGGGCAGGCGAATGTTCCAGTGGAACTTTGGAATTAAAGGAGGTTTCTAACAATGGCATGGACAAATTTGCCTACGAATTACAAGGACGCTGTGTGGAATGGCAACCGTAAGTACAGACAGATCAACAACGCTGACGGCACTGTGTCCTTTGAGGATGTGACCGAATACACCCAGAAAGAGAACTCTTTCTTTGGTGCTGCGGAAGCAAACCAGATGAACGCTGCCATGAATGAACTGGCAGAGAACATTGACAGCGTGGAGGAAAACGCAAAGAACGCTAAAGCGTCTGCTACCACGGCGGGTGAAAAAGCTACCGCCGCTGCGAACTCCGCTTCTGCGGCTGCGTCCTCTAAGAGTGCGGCGGCTACTTCCGCTACCAACGCTGCCAACTCTGCTACTACGGCTACTCAGAAAGCTACGGCGGCTGGTAACTCTCAGACAGCAGCGGCAAACTCCGCAACTGCGGCGGCGAATAGTGCTGCCGAAGCGAAGGAAAACGCTGTACTGGCGGCGGCACTGCTTTACACGGGAGCAGGGGCGCACAATGCTATCTACCGTGGCAAGAACCTCGGTTCGGCTGTGACCTCTGAGCAGTGGGCGGCAATTAAGGCTGGTACATTTGAGGATATGTATATCGGTGACTATTGGACGATTGGCGGTGTGACCTACCGTATTGCTGCCTTTGACTATTACTACAAGACGGGCGATACCTCTTGCGACACTCATCATGTAACGCTTGTCCCAGATAGCAATATGTACACGCACTGCATGAATGACAGCAATGTCACTACGGGTGCGTATGTGAGTTCTAAGATGTACGCAAGCGGTCTGGACACGGCAAAGACTACGATCAACAATGCGTTTGGTTCTGCCCACATTCTCAGTCACAGACAGTATTTACAGAACGCCGTTACCAGTGGTTACGCTTCCGCTGGTAGTTGGTATGACAGCACTGTGGAACTGATGACAGAGCAGAATGTGTACGGATGTAAGATTTTCGGCAACTGTATCAACGGTGCGAACTTCCCGAACAATTATACCATTGACAAGAGCCAGTACCCGTTGTTCGCACACAGACCTGACATGATCTCTAACCGTCAGTGGTTCTGGCTGCGTGACGTTGCTTCCGCTGCTAACTTTTGCAATGTCACCGGCGGCGGCAATGCGTACGATAGCAACGCTTCTGCCGCTATCGGTGTGCGTCCCGCTTTCTCTATTAAATCTTAATCAAAAATCTGCACCCCCTTGTGGGGTGCAGTAGGAGGTATCAAGTATGTCTGTATTAAAGAGCAAACGTAAAGCGTCCCAGTTTGAGGTATTTCACCACCTTTACAAAATGCGGAAGGAGATCACAGACCTTCTTCTGCGGGACTTTGGATATAGTTACGAAAAGGCAGATAAACGTCTGACAAAGATGTTCGGCAGTAGAACCTACTCCGAACTGACGGAAGCAGAGCAGGAGCGTTATGAACGCCTGAAACAGAAGTATGTGTCCTTTGATGACTGGTTCGTCTACGATGAAAGACAGGTCATTGTGGACTGTCTGCGTGAGATTACGAAAGAGGTTTTCATTGCAAACAGTATCTACCCAACCTGTTATGAGGAACTTGTGCAACGCAGGCTTCATCAAGACGAAGCTATCGGTCAATGTTACCGTCTGACTCAGGAATTGCAATATGCCATTGAAACACTGCCAGTGGATGTGAACACGTATCTGAGGTTTGGTGAAATGATACAGACAGAAATCAACCTGATTAAGGGTTGGAGAAAAGCAGACAACAAATTCAAAGGGGCAATCTCTAATTCCGCTGCTAACTTTTGCAATGTCAACAACAACGGCAATGCGAACAATAACAACGCTTCTAACGCTAACGGTGTGCGTCCCGATTTCAATTCCGCAGTTAAATAGCCATTTGAGCGGTCTGCGGGTAGAGAAAGGAGAGATTGTCCTTCCAATATGGTAAATGCTAAACACGATACCGCTTCTTACGAGAACTGCGGTTGTACACGTGAAATATTTGATGGAAATTTGCTCTACGAAAGTTTTCTACGGGCTAAACAAGGTAGTGATTGGAAGTCGCAAGTACAGAGGTTTGAAATGAACTATCTGATTGAACTGGCAGACTTACAGAAAGAACTTGAAAGTGGTGATTACAAGTTTCAGTCCAGCACTGAATTTACTCTACATGAAAGAGGGAAAGAACGGCGTATCACTGGTGAACAGGTACGGGACAGGGTATCAAAACACGCATTATGTGACGAAATCCTGACACCCGCCGTGAGGAAGTACCTGATTTATGACAATGGCGCAAGCGTCAAGGGTAGAGGGATAGACTTCACCCGGAAGCGGTTACTGGTACACTTACGGAAGTATTACCAAAAGCACCATAGCAATGACGGCTATATCCTGCTGATCGACTTTTCAAAATATTATGACAACATACGGCATGACCGCTTAATGGAGCAATTTGAGAAGTACATATCTGATGAACGGGCGTTAGAGTTTCTACGGAAGATTATTGACCGTTCAAAGGTGGATGTATCGTACATGAGTGATGAAGAATACGCCGGGTGCATGGACAGGGTGTTTAACTCACTGGAATATCAGAAAGTGGACAAGTCCCTGCTGACTGGTGAGAAGTATATGTATAAGCACCTGAATATTGGAGATCAGGTTGCACAAGTAGCCGGGATTATCTACCCGATACCGATTGATAACTATGTCAAGATCGTGAAGGGCGTGAAGTTCTATGGGCGGTACATGGATGACAGTTACGCTATCCATGAAAGCAAAGAGTTTCTTGAGGAATTGCTTCAAGGAGTAATCGCTATCGCAAAGGACTTGGGTATCACAGTGAATACCCGCAAGACCCGGATTTGCAAACTTTCAAGTATGTGGCGTTTCCTACAAGTGCAGTATTCACTTACCGAAACAGGGCGGGTTATCCAGAAAATCAATCCTAAGAGGTTGACTACCATGAGAAGGAAGATGAAGAAACTTGTCCACAAATTATCTGAAAAGGAATTTGACGATTTGTTCAAGTCTTGGTTTCAGAACCACTACCGTATAATGAGCAAACGTCAGAGAGAAAACTTGAACTCTCTGTACGATCAGCTAAAGAAGGAGGTTTACCAAAATGTACACAATCACACTAAATGATGGTACGAAGCTGGAAAATCTGGAACTGAACGGCAATAACTTCATTGCCGAAGGGGTCATTGAGGACTCCGTGTTTACGGACAATCTGGCAAAGGTGGTTATCACTGACGGTGAAACCACTGACACTTACACGGATATGTTCCTTGTGTGCAACCGTGTAGAGAACGGACGATCTTGGATTGTTCTGGCTGAGAAATCTGAGCAGCAGAAGATGGAGGAAACGGTTGCTGAACTCCGTCAGGCAATGGTTGTTCTGCTGACTGGAAAGGAGGTGTAAACCATGAGTGATATTATGCAAGCCGCCCTTGAAATGAGGAAAGCCCTGCAAATGTTTGTGGGGACGCTGGATGTGGAAACTCAGCTTGATAAAATGCTGGAAATTCCTTCTGTATTCCCGGTCTACGAAGTAGGCAAGGCGTACAAGACAAAAGAGGTGTTCCGATATGGGGTCAACTCTGTTGGTGATCCTCAGCTTTATCAGGTACTTCAAGACCATACCAGTGCGGAGCAGTGGACACCCAACACTGCAACCAGTCTTTACAAAAAGGTTGGTGTAACCGAAAACGGCTACCCTGAATGGGTTCAGCCGCTTGGAGCAACAGACGCTTACAGTAAGGGTGATATTGTAAGCTACAACGGCAAGCTGTATCGTTCCACCATTGACGCAAATGTTTGGAGTCCAGACGCTTACCCTGCGGGATGGGAAGAATATACAGCGTAACACATAGGTAAAGGAGAAATCACAATGCAGGTTGACATCCCTATTCTCATTTCTTTCTTGTCCTTGTGTATTGCCGCCGTGGTTGGTATCGTTGGTATCAAGCGGAACAAAACCAGTGATGACAAGAAAGAAGCGTCTGAAATGACCACCCTCATTGTAAAGTTAGAGAATATCAATAATGGCGTAAATGAGATTAAGTCTGATATGCGGAACATGAGAAACGATATTCAGGACTTGAGGGATAGACTGATTATTGTGGAGCAGTCCACAAAGTCTGCACATCACAGACTGGACGGTCTGGAAGGGAAACATGAGGTTTCCCAGTAACAAGTGAACATACCGGGGCAACGGTTCCCGGTTAGTCCAATGGGGCTATGAGTGCTGACCGCACTTGTAGCCCCTTTTCTAATTTTAAGGAGGTAACGATTATGAACATCAACTGGAAGGTACGTATCAAGAACAAGAATTTTTGGCTGTCCCTTATCCCTGCCATTCTGCTTCTGGTGCAGGTGGTAGCCGCAGTGTTTGGTTTTACGCTGAACCTTGGTGAACTGGGAGATAAGCTGCTTGCCGTGGTCAATGCACTGTTCGCAGTCCTGACCATTCTTGGCGTTGTCACTGACCCTACTACCGCTGGTGTGTCTGACTCTAAGCAGGCAATGACCTACGAAGCACCGAAGAAGGAGGACTAAGATCATGGCATATACGAATAGCCCGCTTGTGGCATACAAGAAATTAAGTCCGAACCATTCCGGGCAAAGAACACACGCTATTGACCGCATTACCCCACACTGCGTTGTGGGGCAGTGCAGTGTGGAAACTCTGGGTGAGATTTTCTATCCTACATCCCGTCAAGCGTCTTGCCAGTATGGTATCGGCGTTGACGGTAGAGTAGGTATGTATGTGGAGGAAAAGAACCGTTCTTGGTGTTCTTCTTCCAACGCAAACGATCAGAGAGCCATTACCATTGAGTGTGCCAGTGACACTACTCACCCGTATGCTTTCAAAGATGTGGTCTACAAGAAGCTGATTGAACTCTGTGTAGACATTTGCAAGCGTAACGGTAAAACTAAGTTGCTGTGGCTGGGTGACAAGACCAAAACGCTCAATTACTCCCCGAAGTCTGACGAAATGGTTCTGACTGTTCACCGCTGGTTTGCCAACAAGTCCTGCCCCGGTGATTGGCTGTATAGCCGTATGGGTGATCTTGCGAAGCAGGTAACGGACAAGCTGGGCGGTAGCACTGCAACTACTACCCCGGCAACTTCCACTACTGACGGTAATGACAAGACAATCTGGAACTACCTCAAGGGCAAGGGTCTGAATGACTATGCCATTGCGGGTATCATGGGCAATCTGTACGCTGAGTCTGGTTTCAAGCCTGCCAACTTGCAGAATACCTATGAGCAGAAGCTGGGCTACACGGACGCTTCCTACACCGCTGCTGTGGACAACGGTTCTTACACCAACTTTGTGAAGGACTCCGCAGGTTACGGTTTGGTGCAGTGGACGTATTGGAGCCGTAAGCAGGCACTTCTGGAATACGCTCAGTCTGTGGGTAAGTCCATTGGTGATCTCACCATGCAGCTTGACTTCATGTGGAAGGAAATGCAGGGCTACAAGTCCATGATGACTACTCTCAACGGGGCTACTTCTATTCTGGAAGCGTCCAACGCCGTGCTGACGCAGTATGAGAAACCCGCCGATCAGAGCGAAACTGTACAGAAGAAACGTGCTGGCTACGGGCAGACCTACTACGATAAGTACGCCCAGAAAGCCACTGCGTCCCCGTCTACGGACGGATTGTACCGTGTACAGGTTGGTGCTTACTCCAAATTGGATAATGCCAACAGACAGCTTGCAGCGGTTCAGGCGAAGGGTTTTGACGCACTGATTAAGAAGGTCGGCAATCTCTACAAGGTACAGATCGGGGCTTACAGTGTGAAAGCCAACGCCGAAGCACAGCTTACCCGTGTGAAAGCTGCCGGGTTTACGGACGCTTATATCACTACGGAGAGTGGCGGTACTGTGGTAGCCACTACTCCGCAGGAGGAAGAAAAGCCTGCCTACATTACCTACACGGTGAAGAAGGGTGATACCCTCTGGGATATTGCGAAGAAGTATTTAGGCAGTGGTAGCCGCTGGAAGGAAATTTACAACCTGAGTGGGCTGACCAGTCAGACGATCTACGCAGGGCAGAAACTTAAAATCCCTGATTAAGACCTGTCCCAACGCTTAAAATGGTGGACGGTGGTGTGATACATCACCGTTCCCTCAATTATCGGATTTGTCCCCATAACTGGAGATTGATCAGAATGATTACGGAGCAGGGCTGACAGACGGAATTGCTGAGGCAGAAGATGTAGGGCAGCGTGCCCAGATATTGATGACCTATCTGTCGGAACGTCAGAAAGGCAGTTACCGGGATGGAGCCCATACGCTGGAAGAATATATGAGGCAGCGCATTTATGCCACAAAGGGCAACATCACCATCGGAATGCTCAGCAGAGAAACAGGGTATTCTGAATGCTATATCCGCAGAATTTTCAAACAGATTCACGGAATCTCACCAAAAGAATTCGAACGGTTCATCCGGTTTCAGGCATTCTTAAATGAGATTACAGCCGCACCGGGAGAGACAGACAACGAAGAAACAGCTCTGAACTGCGGATACTATGATCAGTCCCATATGTTAAAAGACTTCCGGGCGTTTGCAGGAACCACACCGGAGAAGTATAAAAAGAGGATTCAGAAGAAGGAGGAGCAACATGGAATTATCAAGAATTGAAATCATCACAGGAATGTCAAAATTCAATGGTCTGAAATCAGCTTTGAGTAAAGCAGGTGTCCGTGGTATGACGGTAACGCAGGTACTGGGATGCGGGATTGAAAAAGGTACGAAGGAATATGAGGTAGAAGAAAATTACGAGATGGAGCTCCTTCCAAAACAGCAGATTGCTGTAGTAGTGGAAAAATCTAAGGTTCCGGCTATCGTAGAACTGATCAAACAGGAACTCTACACCGGACATATCGGTGATGGCAAGATTTTTGTATACGATATCACCAATGTAATCCGGGTACGTACCGGTGATGAAGGAATCGATGCCCTGTAGAGTGGCAGAAAAATATGTCTGTGTGATATTCGGATTTGACAGAATCGTCAACAGGTACATTCGATAAATGAGGAGTGAGTACATATGGAAGAAAAAGACAGAACTCTGGGACTGCGTAGTGTTGTCTCGATTTCCGTAGGTCTGGTCATTGCCACCAGTTGTCTGGTATCACTGGGGCAGGGAGCCGGAAGCATTGGCGTCGTATTTATCGGAGCCATGGTGATCGCCTGTCTGTTGAATATGACTACGGTGGCATCCCTTTCAGAATTAAATGCACTGATGCCTAATACCACAGGCGGTCTGGCGCAGTATACACTGGCCTGTCTTGGACCGTTTCCCACATTGATTTCCATGGTAGGCGGCTATCTGATCTGTAATATTATGTCATCCGGTGTAGAAGCTTCTATTTTCTCTTATGCGATGGCATCTACGATCCATTTGCCAATACCCAGTATTCTGTATACACTGGTTATGACTATTGTGGTGATGATTGCCAATCTCTATGGTGTAGATATGTTTGCAAAAATACAGGATCTGGTGGCATTTCTGTTGGTGGGTTCCATGCTGATTATGGGAATCATCGGAATGTTTGGGTTGGGAACTGGTGCGATGGTGCAGCAGCCATACAGTATGGTTAGCAACTGGAAAGAAGTCGTATCCATGGTGGCTGTAGCATTCTGGCTTTTTATTGGAGCAGAATATGTCATCCCAGTATCTAAGAACGTAAAGAATGCGAAGCGAAATGTGCCTCTTGGCATGATGATTGGCCTGGCACTGATCTGTCTGGTGCAGTCCATTATGGTACTGGGCTTTCACAACTATACACCATGGGGCGAACTGGAAGCTTCCGCAGCACCGCACCTGCTGTACGGTGAAAATCTGCTGGGATCGGCCGGCAAGATCTGGATGACCTTTGTAGCAGCACTGGCTGTAGTCAGTACTCAGAATTCCACCGTCAATGGTCTGTCAGGGATCTGTCAGGGCATGGCTAAAATGAATATGATGCCAAGAATCTTTGCAAAGACCAATAAACACGGTGTTCCATTCTTCGGAGTGATTTTTGTCAGCGTTTTCATTTTCGTATTTGCAGCACTCAGTGATGGATCCTCCGAAGCTATCTCTTTCCTGATTCTGGTAGGCTCGGTGTTCTGGATGATCTCTTACATCTTTGCACATCTGGATGTATTGATTCTGCGTCATCGTCTGCCAAAGGCACCGCGCTCCTTCAAAGTGCCGTGTGGACCATTATTCCCGTGCGTCGGTATTGCGGGAACTGTATACATGATCTTGAACATCTCCACAGATCCGACTGAGCGCATGATGATCTGGCTGGTCACCGGCATCACCTTCCTGGTGCTTGGTATCTATTCCTTCTTCTGGATCCGCATCAAGATGAAAATGCCAGTCTTCAAAAGCGTACCGATTCAGAAAGTCATGGCTATGGAAAACAGCATGTATTATACGATCCGCAAGCGGAGAGGTTTGTGGAGATAGTGCCAGTGGGGACGGAGTTTTCTGGCTTTTTTGGGCCAGGAAACTTGCGTCGCCATTGTTTTTTTATTTACCAGAAACAGTATAGAATATGTTATACTCAAATATAGGAACAAATTAGGTTTCATGAAAAGGAGGAACATGAGTGGGCGTATATTTAGACAGTAAAACAGGATATACATTATATAGCAATGAAATGGAAAAGCCGTATTTTGTAGACAAATCATTGCTGTTAAAAGAATTGTTTCCTCTTATTGACGAAGGCAGCAATTATGTATGTATTACAAGACCGAGACGTTTTGGAAAAACGGTAATGACAAATATGATAACAGCTTTTTTTTCCAGAGCATGTAATACAAAAGAGATTTTTCAAAAGCTTTTCATTTCGCAGACGGAAGAATATGAGCGGTATATCAACCACTATTCGGTAATATCCATTTCGTTCAATGATGTAACGGGAGATTGTGTTTCTTATGCAGATTATATAGGAAGAATTGAAAAGAGACTTGTAAAAGATCTGAAGAAGGCATATCCGGAGCTGGTGACAGATGAAACAGAATATCTGGTAGATATTTTACAGGACATATATGAAGAAAAGGAAGAAAAATTCATATTTGTCCTTGACGAATGGGACTATATTTTTCATCAGGATTTTGCGTCAGAAACAGACAAAAAGAGATATCTTACTTTTTTAAGATCCCTGTTGAAAGATAGAGCGTATGTGAAATTTGCCTATATGACAGGAATTCTTCCGATTGCAAAATATTCCAGTGGTTCCGAGTTGAATATGTTTGCGGAATATACAATGGCAACGGAAGAAAAATTCTCAGAATATTTTGGATTTACAGAAAAAGAAGTAGATGTATTATATGAAAAATATAAAATAAACTATCCAGAATACAGAAAAGTCACTCGTGAGGGACTGAAAGCGTGGTATAACGGATATCATACCCTGTCAGGGGAGCGGTTGTATAATCCAAGATCAGTGGTAATGGCATTAACCAATAATAATCTGGGTAATTACTGGACAAGTGCAGGTCCTTATGATGAGATTTTTTATTATATCGCAAATGATGTTGCGGAGGTGCGTGATGATCTGGCATTAATGGCTGCCGGAGAAAGCGTTCCTGTTAAAATAAGAGAATATGCAGCAACATCACAGAACCTGAAAACAAAAGAAGAGATATTTTCTGCCATGGTCGTGTACGGATTTCTGACCTGTGAAAAGGGTAGAGTGTCCATACCGAATAAGGAAGTAGTGGAAAAAATAAAAGCACCACTGTAGAGTGGAAGTTTTATAACAGGAGGATAAATCATGCAGGCATTTACACAATATACACCAACCAGAATTATATTTGGAAAAGACACAGAACAGCAGGCAGGAAGCCTGGCAAAGCAGATGGGAGCCACAAGAGTATTTGTCATATATGGCGGAGGAAGCGTAGTCAGGAGCGGGCTGCTGGAACGCGTAACCACATCGCTTTCAGAAGCGGGACTTGAATGGATGGCAGTGGGCGGTGTGAAACCGAATCCGCGCCTGGAGTTTGCAAGAGAATGTGTGGAAAAATCAAAAGAGTTTGGAACAGACTTTATGCTTGCCATTGGCGGAGGCAGTGTAATTGATACAGGAAAAGCCATTGCCCATGGAACGGCGAATACGGATACCGATATCTGGGATTTCTGGACAGGAAAGCAGAAAGTAACCAGATCCCTGCCGGTTGGAGTGGTGCTGACTTTATCAGCAGCAGGAAGTGAAACCAGTGATTCAGCTGTTCTGACGAATGAAGAAACTCATATCAAGCGTGGATTATCCATAGATTTTAACCGTCCGGCATTTGCGATTATGAACCCGGAACTGACTTTTACCCTTCCAAAGTATCAGGTGGGATGCGGAATTGTGGACATCTGTATGCATACGCTGGACCGCTATTTTACAAAATCAGAACACAATGAACTGACGGATGAGATTGCAGAAGGATTGCTTCGCACAGTAATCCGTAATGGAAAGACAGCCATAAAAGATGCTCATAATTATGATGCCATGAGTGAACTGATGTGGGCAGGAAGTCTTTCTCATAATGGTCTGACAGGGCTGGGCGCACAGAAAGACTTCGCAGTGCATCAGCTGGGACATGAATTAAGCTCCAGATTCGACCTGGCACATGGAGCCAGCCTCTCCGCAGTGTGGAAATCCTGGGCGTTGTATGTATATCAGGAAAAACCGGAGCGATTCGCTCAGTATGCCAGAAAGGTATGGAACGTAAAAGAAGATGACACAGAAAAAGCTGCATTAGAGGGAATCAGACAGACCGTAGATTACTTCAGAACACTGGATATGCCAACCTGTTTCGGTGAAGCAGAAGGAGTAGGAGTACAGAGTGACGAGACGCTTCGAGCCATGGCACATAGCTGTACCTATGGAGGCGGCAGAACAATAGGATCCTTCCATGTGTGCGATGAAGAGGATATCTACAAGATCTATAAAATGGCGAATAAGATATAGAGAAGGGAGGAATTGTAAACAGCAATATTCATACCATAGTGAAGCAGGGATTACGAGGAACACTTTGTCTTACTTTCATGGAAAATCTGGATTACCGTTATCATCAGGGAAGTGATGATTATGTGATACCGGATGTTATGATTATCTGTGATCGTAAATATCTGAAGGGCAGTGCATATACGGGAACACCGAAGTTTATAGTGGAGACTCTGAGTCTGGCAACGGCACTGAGAGATAAAACTATAAAAAAAGATATCTATCAGGCAGCCGGAGTGGATGAATATTGGATTATTTCACCAAAGGAACGGGCAGTAGAAATTTATTATCCGGAAGACGGAGTATATCAGTTAAAGTATAACTACATTTTGCAGGATGATGAAGAAGAATATGACTATAATGCCAAAACGGTAATTACACTGAAATCGTTTCCCAATAATAACATGACGTTGGAAGAGATATTTGAGAATGTACACTGAGGATAGTGTCATTGGCTCACATATTTTTCCGTTTTTCTCGTATTTTAGTCGGTGTATCTCCAAAGTGTTCCTGGAACATTCTGCGGAATAATTTATAGTTGGTAAATCCATGACGTTCCAGAATAACGTGTACCGGATCACTGGTGGTGATCAGATCGCGATAGATGAAAGAAAGGCGGTATTCATTCTGGTATTCCAGAAATGTGATGCCCATTTTCCTTTTGAAGAAGCGGCAGAAATAGCCTGTCTGAAGGCAGGCAACTTCTGCAATTTCATCAAGAGAAATTGGGCGTTTATAATTTTGTGCAATGTACGTAAGGACAGGGTTCAGCCTGTCCATTTCTTTTTTCTTCTGGCTTAAGTCCCGCTGAAAAACCTGCACGCTGAAGTTATGGTAAAGCTGGAACAGTAGTTCGAAGATCAGACCGTTAAAACGCATAATATAACCATCGGGCCGGATATCATTGATGATCTGAAGCTGTTCCAGGATTGTCTTTAGCATCATCTGTTTGGTACGCTTCACCGGATCTGTTGTGTGACAGTCCAAGAGAAACATCAATTGGTCCAGATTCGGAATATATTTTTCCATAAAATCCAGAGGAATCTGCAGCAGAATGGCTATGTTGGGTGCAGTGCATTTCGTAGAATGCAGTACATTCCCATTAACAAGAATACAGTCATCTGCATGAATAGTGAAGGTGCGGGATTCTACCGTAACTTCCAGTTCTCCTTCCTGCATATAAATAATCTCAACAGCACGGTGCCAGTGTGTCGGAACGTAACTTCCCGGATCAACGGAAGTACGAAACATGACATTGGTATCACCCGCCACATCTATAATCTCATAAGAAATACGTTTCTCATCCATATATTATTCACACTCCTGAAAAAGAGAATATCGACTTATATATTGGCTCTTTTTATACCTAATTTTACCAGAGTTCATATGTTATTATTGTATCATAAAGAATAAGACATGGCCATGTAAAAACAAGAAAAATACAGATTAACTCAGCATTTTTTAAAAGAAAAAGAAGGAGAAAACCAATGAATCAAAAGAGTAAATTGACCTTTGGAAAAGTGTTTGAACGTTTTGCCTATGGCTGTGGAGATTTTGGCTGTAACATTATCTATACTGCAATGTCCGCCTTCCTGTTATTTTATTATACGGACTATGCAGGAGTCAGTGCCATGGCAGTGGGAACTATTATGATGGTATCCAGAGTATTTGACGGAATCAGTGATATTATTATGGGCGTAATCGTAGACCGCACCCATTCCAGGTTCGGTAAAGCGAGACCGTGGATTTTGCGTATGTGTATTCCGTTTGCACTGGCAGGTGTACTGATGTTCTCAGTTCCGACCTCCTGGGCGGCAACCCCAAAGCTGGTATATGTATTCATTACTTACAATCTGGTATCTACCGTTGTGTATACAGCCATTAATGTACCGTATTCCGCATTGAATGCTCTGATGACTCAGGATCCATATGAAAGATCGGTATTGAGCATTTTCAGAAATCTTCTGGCGACGGCAGGAACCCTGACCATTAATACATTTACTCTTCCGCTGGTGGAATATTTTGGCAATAACGCAGCAGCCTGGACAAAGACCTTTGCAGTTCTGGGGCTTCTGGCAGTAGCAGCATTTCTGTGTACCTTCTTCGGAACCAGAGAACGTGTCCGGGAAGATGAAAACGGAGGAGCAAAAGAAACAGAAAATGTACCATTTGTAACCGGAATTAAGGCACTGTTTCAGAATAAATACTGGATTATGATGACCGGCATGCTGGCGCTGTTTTTCCTGATGTACTCTGTAAACGGCGGTGCAACAGTATATTATGCAAAAGATATTCTTGGGGACAAAAATCTGGTGGGAACTATCAACGGAATCTTCAATGTAGTTCAGATTGCGGGCATGTTTTTTATTGCTATGCTGGTTAAGAAGTATGGAAAAAGAAACATCTTTTCCCTGGGACTGATTCTGGATATTATCGGAATGCTGGTATTGAATTTTTCCGGTGGACAGATGAGTATTATTGTGATCTCCAGTGTGATCCGTGGAATCGGAAATGCCTGCGGAGGTGCAACCATGTGGGCTATGGTATCAGATACGATCGATTACGGAGAATGGAAGACCGGATATCGTACCGAAGGTCTGGTGAACAGTGCCTGCAGCTTTGGATACAAGATCGGAAACGGAATTGGTTCTGCACTTCTCGGTGTAATCCTGGAAGTGGGAGGATATGTGGGAAATGCAGCCGTACAGACGGCATCGGCACTGACCTCCATCAAGATCTGTTTTGTATGGATTCCGATTATTGTATATGTATGTGGTCTGATCATTATGAAGTTCTATCAGCTGGATAAAGAATTTGACGGCATCATTACGGATCTGAAAAAACGTGCACAGAAATAAGGAGTGGCAGAGATGAATATCAAAGGCGTAAATCTCGGCAACTGGCTGGTTCTTGAAAAATGGATGAACCCGGCCTTATTCGAGGGAACCACAGCGGAAGATGAATATTACCTTCCGCGGCAGCTTTCCCCGGAAGTATATGAAGCAAGAATCAAAATTCATCGTTCTGAATACATCACAGAGAGAGATTTTGTTACCATCAAAAGAATGGGACTGGATTCCGTCCGGATCCCGGTACCGTATTTTATCTTTGGTGACAGGGCTCCTTTTATCGGATGCATCGAAGAACTGGACAAGGCATTTAACTGGGCGGAAAAATATGGACTGACTATCCTGATCGATCTTCATACCGTACCGTTTAGCCAGAATGGATTTGATAACGGAGGAATCAGCGGTGTCTGCAAATGGGCACAGATGCCAGAAGAAGTGGAGTTTGCACTGAGCGTGCTGGAGCGGCTGGCAGAAAGATATGGACAGAGAAAGGGACTTTTTGGCATTCAGCCGCTGAATGAGCCGGTGACAGAACGAATGTGGAAAAGTATGGATGTACAGCACCGTTATCCACCTGTGGATGAGAAACTGGCAGAAGGATCTGCACCGGTTACCATGGAATTTTTGCGGCAGTTCTATCTGGATGCTTATGAGCGGATCAGCAGACATATGCCAAAGGAAAAATATGTGGTGATCCATGACGGATTTGAACTGATGGCATGGAAGGATTTTATGCAGGAAGAAAAATATTCCAATGTGATTCTGGATACCCATCAGTATCTGATGCTGGCAGAAGCAGAGGGCTGTGAGCAGACGGTAGAAGCATATGAACGATATATAAAAGAAGAACTGGAACCGAAGATAGCAGAAATGCAGAAGTATTTTCCTGTGATCTGCGGGGAATGGTGTCTGTTTAATTCCCTTGCCTGTGGCTGCGATACCAAAGGAGGCCAGAGCGTATTAAATGGTGTAGAAGGAAATGCACAGGAAACTGTCAGTGCTCAGGAAAAGAAAAAGATATACCGTGTACTGGCACAGGCACAGTTGAATGCCTGGAAGAAAGGCAGCGGTTATTATTATTGGAGCTATAAACTGTTAACAGATACGGTCAACACACCGGGCTGGATCGGCTGGGACAGCTGGGACCTTGGAAGAAGTGTGGACTTTGGCTGGATTGAGATGTAAAGGAGAGAGAAAATGATACAGAATCCAATTCTTCCGGGATTTAATCCGGATCCATGTATTTGCAGAAAAGGCGACGATTATTATATGGCAGTATCCACATTTGAGTGGTTTCCGGGAATTCCGGTATACCATTCCAGAGATCTGAAGAACTGGGAACTGTATACACATGTACTGACAGATGATGAAGAGGTAAACTTAAAAAAACTTCCCAGTGCCAAAGGTGTCTGGGCACCGTGTCTCACTTACTGTGAGGAAGAAGATCTGTTTTATGTGGTATATGGTGTGATGAATTCCATGAATGCAAGATATTTTGATGTAGACAATTTTCTGATCTGCGCAAAAGATATCCGTGGTCCATGGAGCAAGCCGATATACATTCATTCATCAGGATTTGATGCCTCATTGTTTCATGATACCAACGGAAAGAAATATGTTGTTTCTCTGGAATGGGAAACCAGAGAAGGCTACGAAAAACCAGGCGCTATCTGTATGGTAGAGTATTCTCCTGAGAAAAAAGAGATTGTAGGATATCCAAAGAGGATCTGGAGAGGCGGCACAGACAGAGGCTGTATCGAAGCACCGCATTTGACGAAAAAAGGAGAATATTACTATATTATGTGTGCGGAAGGGGGAACTGGATATAATCACTGCGTTACCATGGGAAGATCAAAAAATGTCTGGGGACCGTATGAAAAAGATCCGCAGAATCCGATTGTGACCAGTGTACCTGGGGAATCCTTTGAGAGACAGGATCCGGATCATCTGAAGCCAAAATACTATAATCCAGACTCCATTTTGCAGAAATCCGGACACGGAAGTTATGTGGAACTGCCAACAGGAGAAGTCTATCTGGTGCATCTCTGCTCCAGACCGTTTGTGCCGGAGCTGCGCTGTACGCTGGGAAGAGAGACTGCAATCCAGAAAATGATGTGGACAGAAGACCACTGGCTGCGGATGGCGGATGGAAGCAATATGGCGAAAATGGAAGTACCGGAAAGTTCACTCCCGGAATATCCATTGCCGAAGATACCGGATTTTGACGATTTTGACAGTGGCGAACTGGGGAACTTCTATTATGCGCCACGTATTATGCCACAGAGATTTGCGGATGTCACAGTCAGACCTGGGTATGTGCGCATCCGCGGACAGGAATCCAGAACTTCTCTGAATAAAGTCAGTATCCTGGCACGGAAGCTGACCAGCGTTTATGCAAGAATCACTACAAAAATGGAATTTACACCGGAAGTGCATCAGCATAGTGCAGGCCTGATTTTGTACTATGATAATATGAACTATATTAACCTGAGAAAATATTACAGCGAGACACTGGGGCAGAGCGCATTGTCCATTATTCATCTGGAAAACGGGGTAAAGACAGAATTCCTGAATACCAGAATTCCGGTAGAAGATAAGCCGATTTATCTGCGTCTGTATATAGAAGGAAGAAAATCCTGGTTTGAGTGGAGCTATGATGGAGAACAGTATGAAAAGATCGGACGTATTTTCGATACAACCAGATTTTCCGATGAATACTGTAAATACGGTGAGTTTACAGGCACTATGGCAGGGCTGACCTGCGCCGACCGGGTACTCCACAAAAAATATGCAGATTTTGATTTCTTTGAGTATAAAGCAGATGAAAGCCGCATGGTAGAATAAAAAATACCTATAAAATAGCACAGTTTTCGACAAAATCAGTCAGAAAGCTGTGCTTTTTCTAACGAGATGTCTAGAGATACCTTACGGATTGTTCCGTACTTCGTACTCTCACAATCCGGCCCAACATTCGCATATCGTGAAACTTACGTTCCACTTTTATGTCTACGCTCCGCTTCGGTCGGAGCAAAGCGAACATCCACTGGATGTTCTGCTCCATGTCGGGGCGGATCATTAAGCCATAAAACCACTCTTGTGCAAGCACATCGTGGTTTCAGGCTTTTGACCCTGGAATCACAAATTGCATAAAAAAACCCCTCTAAAGCAAAAATTTCCCATCCTGTTGCACAAAAGAAAACTGCGTTATCATACTGACATAAGGAAAAAGAAAGTAAATGTGTTGAAAAAACGAGGGGGAAATCATATGAATGAAGTCATAGTTTCCATGAACCATATAAGCAAGAGCTTCCCGGGTGTGAAGGCATTGGATGATGTGCATTTTGAACTGAGATCCGGTGAAGTTATGGCACTGCTTGGGGAAAACGGTGCAGGCAAGTCCACACTGATGAAAATCCTCAGTGGCGTCTACACCAGAGATGATGGTACAATGGAGATATTCGGAAAAGAATATGGAGATCTGACACCGAAACAGGGACAGGAAGCAGGAGTAGCTATTATTCATCAGGAACTGAACATGTGCAGACACTTATCCGTTGCAGAAAATATGTTCCTGGGAAGAGAGCTGGCAGGCAAGTTTACACTGGACAACCGAAAGATGCGCCAGGAAGCAAAAAGGATTCTGGATGATCTGAAGATCGACATTGACCCGGATCAGACCGTCGGAGATCTGCCGGTATCCAAGCAACAGATGGTCGAGATTGCAAAAGCCCTATCCATCAATGCCAAGATCCTGATCATGGACGAACCGACCTCTGCACTGACGGCAAAAGAGATCGAAGATCTGTTTCGCATCATCCGTAAATTAAAAGCGGAAGGAAGAGGAATTGTATACATATCCCACAGACTGGAAGAACTGGCTGAGATCGTTGACCGTGTCACCATCATGAGAGATGGCCAGTATATCACCAATGGCAATTTCGCAGATATGACCATGGATCAGATCATCACCAACATGGTTGGACGTGAGATCAAAGAAAAATTCCCGCGGGTATCCTGTGAAAAAGGCAAGAAAGTCTTTGAGGTGAAGCATCTGAATGCAGGGAAAATGGTGCGGGACATCAACTTCTCCTTATATGAAGGTGAAATTGTAGGATTTGCAGGACTGATGGGAGCGGGAAGAACTGAGACTACAAGAGCAATCTTCGGAGCAGATCCGAAAGACAGCGGAGAGATCTGGCTGGATGGACAGGAAATCAAAATTAACTGTCCAATGGATGCCATCAAACACGGCGTGGTACTGGCACCGGAAGACCGGAAAAAAGACGGTCTGTGTACCAAACTGAGTATCCGTCAGAACCTGGCACTCCCAAATCTGGACATGATCTGCAACGGACTTGGAGTGATCAGCAGTGCCAAAGAAGATAAGCTGTGTGAAGAGGCAGTACAGAACCTCCGCATTAAGACACCGAACGTGGAGATCGACTCTGGCAACCTGTCCGGTGGTAATCAGCAGAAAGTAGTAGTTGGAAAATGGCTGGCAAGAAATTCCAGAGTGGTCATCTTTGATGAGCCGACCAGAGGAATCGATGTCGGAGCCAAGGTAGAGATCTACAATCTGATGAACGAACTGAAAAAACAGGGAATAGCAGTCATGTTCGTATCTTCCGAAATGCCGGAAGTCATGGGAATCGCAGACCGGATCATCGTTATGTGTGACGGCCGTATTACCGGTGAAGTAATGGCACAGGATACAACTCAGAACGAGATTCTGACCATGGCAACATCCTTTGAAAACAAGAAAAAAGTGGGTTAATGGAGGGGAAGAGAAATGAATAACAAACAACAAAGTCCGGTAAAGAAATTACTGGCAATTCGAGGAATGGGAGCAGCGCTGACAGCTTTTGTCGGACTGGTCATTATCTATATCGCATTCGGTCTGATTAATTCAGCAGTATTTTCCGGACAGAACATCCTGAACTTACTTCGTTCTATGTCCAAATACCTGCTCATCGGTATCGCACAGAGTTACGTATTAATCACAGGAAACATCGATCTGTCCATCGGATCACTGGTTGGTATGAGTGCCATGATCTCAGCAACCCTGATGACCACAGGTATGAATCCGCTTCTTGCCATCCTGATTTCACTTCTGTGTTGTCTGGTGATCGGTGTAGTTAACGGATATCTGGTAGGAAAGTTCAAGCTTCCACCATTCATCGCGACTTTGGGAACTATGTTCGTGGCAAGAGGTATTGCCTACATGGTAAACGGCAACCGTAACACAGATGCCATTGCAACCGGTATCGGCAAAGAAGCAGCAGATAAGTTCCAGAACTTTTTCTACTACGGAAAAACACTTGGTGTATACAATACCTTCTGGATTGCAATGATTGTATTCATTATTTTCTTCTTTGTACTGTCTAAAACAAGAACCGGACGCCATATTTACGCAATCGGTTCAAACGTAGATGCAGCAAAACTGTCAGGTGTAGACGTAGTGGCAACCACCATTAAGACATATCTGATCAGTGCAACCTGTTCCTGTCTGGTAGGTCTGATCCTTTGTGCACAGGCCGGAATGGGAAATATGGAAGCAGGAAACATGTACGAAATGTACGGTGTGGCAGCCGGCGTTATCGGTGGTGTATCACCACTTGGAGGAACTGGTATCCTTCTCGGAACTCTGGCAGGTGCAGCTGTATGGCAGACACTGGAGAATGGTCTGAACATGATCGGTGCTCAGGTAGGTATTCAGCGAGTAGTCATCGGTGTCATCGTAGTAGTAGCCGTTCTTCTGGACGTAGTAGTACGTAACGGAAAATTCGGAAAACGTAAATAAATCTCATAACGAACTAAGCCGCAAAATATGGGTTGCGGATAGTAAATAAAACAAATTATATTTTCAGGAGGGTTTAAAAAATGAAAAGAAGATTATTAGCAGCTGTGTGCGCAGCAACAATGGTATTTGCAATGGGAACAGTAGCATTTGCAGATGACGAAGTAAAGGCAACAGGAGATGAGAAGATCGCTCTGATCACCATGGACTCCATCGACCAGCACTGGATCACATTGAATGAAGGTGCACAGAAAGCAGCGGAAGAATTTGGTGTAACCGTAGACTTTATGTCCCCGAATACCAAGGACGATGCACAGCAGATCGAATGTGTGAACAACGCAGTAGCAGGCGGCTATAATGCCATTATGGTAGCAGCAAACGGACCGGACGCAATTTCATCTGCATTACAGGAAGCGGTAGACGGCGGAGTTAAGATCGTATACGTTGACTCCCCTGCAAACGTGGAAGCATCTGCTACCTTCTCTACAGATAACAAGGCAGCAGGCCAGACAGCAGGCGAAGAAATGATCAAAGTGCTGGAAGATGCAGGCGTTACATCTGGTAAGATCGGTATCATCAATGTAAATGCAGCAACAGACTCCTGTGTAAACAGAGAAGAAGGCTTCCGTGCAGCATTTGACGGATCTGATTTCGAACTGATGGAAACACAGTACGGCGAAGGTGATGCGGCAAAATCCCAGAGTATCGCAGAAAACTATATTACCCAGGGTGTTGTAGGTATCTTTGGTTGTAACGAAGGATCCACAACTGGTGCAGGAAATGCCATCAAAGCTTCTGGAAACGATGCAATCGTAGGTGTTGGTTTTGATAAATCTGATGCGATCCTGAATCTGATCGATGATGGATATCTGTATGCAACTATGGCTCAGAATCCAGATGTTATGGGTTATGAAGGCGTAAAAGCAGCAATCCAGGCAATCAACGGTGAAGACCTTGGCGGCGAAGTAACAGATACTGGTGTATCCGTACTGACAAAAGAAAGCAAATAAACCTCGCATAGAATAACTCTGAGAAAAACCGTCGCACCCCTGCGGCGGTTTTTCTTTGACCACAAATAGAAAATATGAGACAATAATGATTACAGAGAAGGATTGTGAGAGGGCAAAGAATGGAACAATCCGTGTAATCATAAAAGAAAAAATGTATCTGGGGAAGAGAACATGGAGAATTTGAAGGTTGTTATTGCAGACGATGAGGAACGGATCTGTCAGCTGATTCAGGCGCTGGTCAACTGGGATGGCCTGGGAATAGAGATCGCAGAGATAGCGCACAACGGGATTGAGGCGTTTGATGTGGTGCAGAAGGTGCGTCCGGATATTTTGATCACAGACATTCGTATGCCGGGATTGTCTGGCCTGGAATTAATTGAGAAAGTAAAGGTGGCCTGCCCGGAGATGGAGATTATCATTATTAGTGGGTATGCACATTTTGAATATGCACAGCAGGCCATTCGGTTTGGAGTAGGTCATTATCTGTTAAAGCCGATCAATAAGGCAGAACTGACAGAGACGCTTGAGAAGCTGAAAAGTAAGATCGGCCAACGGCAAGAATCCGAGCGGGACAAGCAGGTGTTGATTCAGAAAGCGCAGAAGAATGAAGATTATATGCGCAGCAAGTTGCTGACACAGCTTTTAAATGGAGAGCAGGTATCCCTGACAGAAGAGATTCTGCAGAATCAGTATGGAATTACGCTGAAAGCCGGGCTGATTCAGCCATTTAGCCTGAAGATGGATTGCGAGGAAGAGACACTTGGTGTGTCCTCAGTATCGGTTTTAATGGAAAAAGCACTGGAGATTTTGGACCGGAACCTTCGGGAAAAAGGACTGGATCCAATTATGGAATGTCAGGGATTCTACTGTATCGGCTTGTTGAACTACGAAAGCAGGCTGCAGGAGGATGTGCGCAGAATTCTGAAGAATGCGCTGGCACAGATGGAATTGCAGAAGGCTATTTTCAAATCGGTAGAATTTTCTATGGCGCTGGGAAAAGCTGTGAGAAGGGCAGAAGAACTGGAAGATGCAGGACCGGAGTTATCCAGGCTGATCTGCCAGAGGTTGGTAAAGGGCAGCGGTCGGATTTTGGAGCAGCAGGAAAACTATTCTTCCCTGCAGGGAGAACGGCTGCTGGACAAATACATTCGCGAGATCACCCATGCAGTGGAAGTGATGAGTACAGATCTTGCGGATGAATCGGCTGTTTATCTGCAGAAAAAGGTCAGTGAGGCAAGGAATCTACGGGGCTGCGATATCCTGGATCTGGTATACAGCGCAGCAGATGTCTTTACAGCGTGCATACAGATCGCCAACCGCACCGAATGTCTGGAAGCTTTTCGCAGACAGTGTGAACAGTGTGCAAGTGTGGAAAAACTCTTTGCTACTTTGCGGGAATTCCAGAAGAAATACATTCGCGAGATAGAAGAAAAGCGGGAAAATGACAGAGTGCGTCCGATCCGCCGGGCAAAAGAATACATTCAGAATCATTACGGGGAGCCGATTACTCTGGAAGAGGTCAGCAGCGAAGTAGGCTTAAGTCCGACATATTTCAGCGTATTGTTTAAAAAGACAGAAGGAGAGGGCTTTGCCAGATATCTGATCAATGTGCGGATGGAACAGGCGAAGATCCTTTTGCGTGAGACCAATCTTCCGGTGGTGGAGATCTGCAAAAAAGTAGGTTACAACGATCTGAAGCATTTTACCCAGACCTTTGAGAAGTCTACTGAAGTGAAACCATCTACTTACCGGAAATTATACGGCTGATCAGGAGAATACTTGTTATGAAAGAAAGAAGAAATATCCGGTATATTTCCGGCAGAATCTGGTGGATGGGAATGGCAGTACTGGCACTTTTGGTTATACTGACAGTGACTCAGGCAGTCCTGTTTTTTCAGGGGCAGGGGCCGCTTTGGAACGTGCTTTTGACGGTGGCAGTTCTGATTGGCTATCTGATAGCAGCAGTATTCTGGATCAGCAGACCATATCAGCAGGCAGAAAAGACCATGGAGCGTTTTCTGGAAGGATATATGGTTATGGCTGGAGACGGGGCACGGGCAGCTCTGCTGACCCCGACGACTGCCGAAGAAATGAAGTTCATGGAGCATTTTCTGCATTCTCCGCAGATGATGGACTTAAATAAACGGCAGGCACAGTATCTGGCACTTCAGAATCAGATCAATCCACACTTCCTGTATAATACATTGGAGAGTATTCGTGGAGAGGCGTTAATTGCCGGGCTGGACGGAGTGGCAGATATGACAGAAGCCCTGGCGAAGTTTTTCAGGTATACCATTACAAAAGTAGAAAACCTGGTATCAGTAGAGGAAGAACTAGATAACTGTGAGACTTATTTTGGTATTCAGAAGTATCGGTTTGGAGACCGGCTAAACCTGCATATTGAATACGATCCAAAAGAATACGAGAAGATTATGAACTGCCGGATCCCGAAGCTGACCCTGCAGCCCATATTAGAGAACAGTATTATTCATGGGACGGAACTGAAGATCGGAGCGGGCAATCTGTATATTCGTTTTGCCTGCACTCAGGACCGTCTGATTATCTGTATCTCCGACGATGGCGTGGGAATGGATGAGGAGACGCTGGCAGCCCTGAACCGGAAGCTGGGGAGGGGAAATGATTCCTTCGGTTCCCCGGATGAGAAAAAGGGCGGAATCGCACTGGTCAATGTGAATAACCGCATCCATCTGATCTTTGGAGATGAATATGGCATGCATGTTTATTCGGTACAGCAGAGGGGAACCGATGTGGAGATTACCATTCCGATCACGGCAAATGACCGGGATGTGAAGAATCGGAGTGTGCTGGCATGAGAAAAGAAATCTTACGAATGGAGCGAGTTACTTATAAAGATGCAGATATGACTCGCCTGGAGGATTTTAATCTGCAGATTTATGAGGGGGAGATTATGGGGATGCTGCCCTTTAACGGACAGGGCATGGTGGCTCTCTTAAAACTGCTGCAGGTAAATCTGCCATTGTATGACGGTTATATTTATTATAATGGAGAGCTGGTGAATTCCTGGAAGGAATCCTCCGGAACGCATAATCGAATTGGAATCATTCAGGCGGAGAGCTCTCTGGTGGAGTCCATGACGATTGCGGATAATGTGTTTGTTATGCGGCATGGATTTAAGCAGGAGATTATTCATACGGAGTTGTTGAATCGTCAGCTTCAGCCATTTTTAAAGGAAATCGGAATGGAGATGACAGCGGAGACGAAGGTAGAGAGACTGACAGTGTTTCAGCGAATTATTGTGGAACTTCTCCGTTCAGTGGTAGCTGGCAATCATCTGATTGTACTGGAAGAGATTGGCGCACTGATCAGTGACCGGGAACTGGAACAACTGCATCAGATCCTGCATCATTATGCCGAAAAAGGATTTTCTTTTCTGTACATCAGCCCTCACTTTGAAGAGGAGAAGAATTTCTGTGACAGGGTGTCATTTCTGACTAACGGACGGATCTGGAAAGTCATTCCCAAAGAGATGATGAAAAATCAGACCTGGGAGATCTACGATTACAACCACTACAATATGGAATATAATCAGATGGTGCGTTTCCATCTGGAAAAAAGAGAACGGGAAGGTACGGAGCGAGAATTATACACTGTTTGGCGTTCTTTCAGTGAGGCGATCAACAGAAACATTGAGTTCCCTGTCTACAGGGGAGAATATCTGGCTGTTCAGATTCATGAGAATAAGATTCTCCAGGAAATGATTGAAAAACTGCAGACCGATATCATAAAAGATGAGAAAGCGGCAATTATTCAGGAATCACCCACGTCCAGTATGATTTTCCATGGACTAAGTTACATGGATAATCTGTGTATGTCTCTTTCCAGAAGAATGGGAAATATCTGGAAAAACAACAGTATACGGGGAAGCATCCGCAGAGAATACGAAGACATTCTGGGGGAAGAGGCGTTTGACATGAAAGTGGAAAACTTAAGTGAAAAACAGAAATATCAGTTGATCTACAGTCGTGTGATGCTGCAGAATCCACAGATTGTATACTGTATTAAGCCGTTCAAAGGAGCAGATCTGGCACACCGCATACATATCTGGAAGTTGTTGGAGATGCTGCTGGATCGTGGAATCACGGTGGTGGATATTTCACTGAATCTTTCAGATTCGCTGTCCCTGGCAGACCGACTATTGATGATTGAGCATGATGGAACTGTCCGGGAGATCCCAAAAGAAAACTTTGCATTTGTGCCACGGAATGTTCCATGGGGAACCTTCTACAGAGTGGGAACCCCTCTGTAAAATGGTAGATATGAGAGCCCCCGGATGAATTCATCCGGGGAGAGATTTATGAAACCAGATCACAGCATCTTGTCTGCAATGACTCTGGAAGTCAGCTTTTTGTTATTTTCAGCATCTGTGCCCATAGCCTGATAAACCTTGGCATACAGGAGATCCATCATAAAGAGCTGGGAAGTTTTGGCGGTAATGGAGCCACCTGCAAAAGGACCCTCAGCAGCGCCACTGAGCAGTACAACATCACTGTATTCAGCAGCTGGTGTCTCTGAAAATTCGGTAATAAAAATTACTTTTGCGCCTCGCATATGAGATAACTTCGCAATAGTAATGGCATCTTTGGTTATGCCAGAATTACTATAAATCACAGATACATATCCTTCTTTCACCAGACTGGCTTTTGTCAGCTGCTGGTGCAAATCAGCATCAAATCCCACATTTGGTATAATTTTTGAAAATTTCAGATGTGTTTCTTCAGCGGAAAGTGCAGAACCACCGGCTCCGAAAAAATAAATAAAGTCTGCATGCAACAGGATATTCACGGCTTTGTCAATGGCTGAGTAATCCAGAGAGTTATAGGTTTTCTGAATTGCAGCACGGTAGATGGACATGACCTGATGAGCCAGATCCTCTTCATTATGAGGAAGGTCAGACACATCTGTTCCAATGGAAGCAGTATTATTCAGAGCCAGAGAAATACGAAATTCCTGATAACCATTGAAATTGAGTGTTTTGCAGAAGCGAAAGACGCTGGTTTCCCCCACCTTGCATAATTTTGCCATGTCAGTAATCGTTGAGTTTAATGCAATCTGTGGAGAACTCAAAACAAAATCCGCAACCTTTTTTTCAGCATTTGTCATTTCATCATATTTTGAGGTGATAACAGTGGTAAGATTCGGTGCGTTCATAATAAAAATCTCCTTAAATCAATTTGGAAAGATAAATCCCTGTCTCTATTGTATTTATTTTAGAGTAAAAAAACAATAGAAAAAGAAATTTTTTTCAAAAAACGGAAAATACGAAAAAATATATTCCGGAAAAGTAAAGAAAAAATGAAAATGAAAATTATTTTCAGAAAACATGAAAAATAAAAAGTAAAAATGCATAAAACAAATTAGTCTTATTGTGAAAATCTATCAAAAATGGTGCACTGATGGTAAATAAGTATTGACAATATAAACAGAATAGGGCATAATCCAGATATCGAAAAAAATTTTTTCCATATCAAGAAGGAGGAAAAAGGAATGAGAAAAAAATTTGTCAGTGCGTTACTTTGTACAACCATGATTGCTTCACTTGGCACCTTTGCATTTGCTGATGATGCATCTGCAGAGAAACCATTTGAAGGCCAGAAGCTTACCGTATTGTATATGTCAGGTGTCTATGCGGATGCTGCGAACTCCATGGTAGATGAATTTGAGGAGGCAACAGGAGCAACGGTAGAAGTGATCGATATGCCGTATTCTGAACTGCATGAAAAGATTTTGCTGGATTTGACCAGCCAGGCGGGTACATATGATGTGATCGATGTAGCAAGCCAGTGGGATGGAGAATTTGCTCCATATCTGACAGATCTTCAGGAGAACATCGACAAAGATGGATTTGATATGTCAGAGTACATTGACAATGTACTGGCGAACAGTGGAGAATGGCAGGGACATTACTATGGTATTCCAAATGCCAGTACACCACAGCTTTTCGCATACAGAACAGACCTTCTGCCGGATGGGCTTGCTGATACATGGGAAGGTTTCAGAGAGCAGCTGGCATCTGTAAATGATCCAGACAACGGAGTTTACGGTGATTCTATTTCCGGTATTGCCGGACAGCTTGGCGGTGTATTTGATTACGTACTTTGGTCCATGGGCGGTGCCTGGGCTGATGAAGACTGGAACGTGACCATTGATTCTGAAGCAACGAGAAATGCGCTGGAACATCTGATGGCAGTTCAGGAATACTGTGATCCGAACTGGCTGAACTGGGGAACTGATCAGTCAATTCAGGCATTCCTGGATGGTAGCGCAGCAGTATGTGAGACATGGCCAACATTAGGTCTGACACAGGCAGCAGATGATCCAGAACAGTCTAAGGTTGTTGGTAAGTGGGCATTATCTACGATCCCATATGACCAGACAGGTACAACACTTTTGAGTGCATGGGATTGCTCTATTCCTGCATTCTCCAAGAATCAGGAACTGGCCTGGGAATGGATTAAGATGTACACAAGTATGGACAAGCAGAATGAGTTCTATGAGAACTATGGAATCCTTTCTCCTAGAAAAGAGTTCTGGGAGCAGGATGGTATCAAAGGAACCTATATGGATCAGGTACGTGAAGCTCTTGACACCGCAAATATGTGGTGGAGAATCCCGGCTTCTACACAGGTTGACAGCATGCTGAATACAGTAGTTGGTTCTTATCTGTCCGGACAGGAAGATCTGGAAACCACTATTGCAGATATGCAGGCAGGTATCGAGGAAGCTCTGGAAGCAGCTCCACCTGAAGAAGGCGTAAAGAACTACAACAGATAATGAAGTAGAATGTCTCAATACAGGGCTTACTCACAAAATGGTGGGTAAGCCCTAATTAAAAGAAAAAAGAAATACTCTGTTCAGAAAGTGAGCCATAAACATGAAAGCACAAAATAAAGCAAATGGGGCACCTAAAATGAAACACCGTAATGAGACGGTATGGTCCTGGCTGTTTATGTTGCCAACCATGATCTTTTTAGGTGTGACGGCATTATTACCGCTGTTATATTCTGTATATTTAAGTTTTTTCAAATATAAGATTAATTTACCGAATGCTGTTCCGACATTCAATGGACTGGGAAATTACATCAAGATGTTTACTGATAAAACCCTTGCGGTCAGCACTGGGAACACGGTACTTTTTGCAGTAATTTCTGTGGCGCTGGAACTGGTGATTGGTATTATTGTGGCTATGGTACTATGTTCAGATATGCTCTGGGCTAAGATCTGTACCACGATTCTTCTGATTCCTATGATTATGGCTCCGGTTGCTATTGGTACTACCTGGAGAATGATGTTGGATGGAACCACAGGTATCATTAATTATCTGTTAAGTTTTCTTGGAATTCCAAGTATCAACTGGTTAAGCAATCCTAAGTATGCTATGCCGGCAGTAATATTTGTTAATGTGTGGCAGTTGGTACCATGGGTAGCGATTATTGGTGCTGCTGGTCTGAAAGCACTTCCGGCAGACTGTTTTGAGGCGGCACGTATTGACGGAGCGAAGAATTCACAGATTTTTGCAAAAATTGTTCTTCCGATGATTAGTCCATTACTGGTTATCATCACCATGCTTCGGTTTGTGGATGCATTTAAAGTATTTGATACAGTATACACTATGACAAATGGTGGGCCGGGAACAGCAACTGAGATGCTTCCAAACTATATTTACAAACAAGGATTGAAATTCTTTGACGCAGGTTATACCGCAGCACTGGCCGTTATGTTCGTTTTGATTATGACAGTCGTTACGTTAATATTCCTGAAACTGAGAAAATTTGTGGAGGAGAAGGTAGCATGAGAAAGAAGAAAGAAAAAGAAGTCTCCGTTATGGATGACGTTATTGGAAATTTTGCGGGACGCCCTGCCCGTGTTATCATTGTTGCCATCACCATGATTGCCATTATCTTTCCGCTATACTGGCTGGTAACAAGCTCGTTTAAAGTAAAGGCAGATTATCTGGCAAATCCACCAGTGATTTTTCCACATCGTTTCACATTGGAAAGTTTTCGACAGGTATTGCAGATGAATGGACTGTTAAATCAGTTCATTAACTCCTTTATTGTGGCAGCGGTATCTACAGCAATTTCACTGGTATTTGGTTCTATGGCAGCCTACTCTGTTGCCAGAGGACGTTTCCACAAGACAGTCCGTGGGGCATTTGGTCTGTGGTTCATGGTACAGAAAATGTACCCGGCTATTGCAACAGCAATTCCGATTTATCTGGTTATGAGAAATTTACATTTGATTGATACCAGAACTGCTTTGATCATTATGAATACCAGTTTTAATCTGCCATTGGTTATCTGGCTGATGATGGGATTCTTCGAACAGGTACCTCTGGAAATGGAAGAGTCGGCTAAGATTGACGGAGCAACTTTTCTGCAGAAGTTCTTTAAGGTGGTATTTCCGGTGACAAAACCAGGACTGGTAGCGGCAGGTATTCTTGCTTTTATCGGAGCATGGAATGAATTTCTGTTTGCGGTTATCCTTAGCATTAACAAATCCAAGACCCTTCCTGTGGTTATCGCAGGATTTATTACTGACCGTGGGCTGGAATGGGGACCAATGGCAGCTACTTCTGTGATTACACTGATTCCGGTATTGATTCTAGTACTGCTTGCGCAAAAACAGTTTGTACAGGGCTTGGCAATGGGGGCTGTAAAAGGATAACATAGATTGTAAGGAGAAAAAATGAAGAGAGTAGTTTGCTTTGGTGATTCTAATACATATGGATATGATGCGATCACCGATGGAAGATTTGACGAAAATACAAGATGGACCTGCGTATTGCAGAAGCTGGCAGGATCAGATTATACGATTATAGAAGAAGGATTAAGTGGGCGGACAACCTGCTATCGGGACCCGATTAATGAGGGAATGGCTGGAATTGATTACATATACCCTTGTCTGATGAGTCATGGACCATTTGATACATTAATCATTATGTTGGGAACCAACGATTGCAAAGAACGGTTCTCTGCAACACCAAAGAACATTGCAGATGGTATGAAGCGACTGGTAGAAAAAGCAAAGGGCATGCCGGTATGGAATGGAGTACCGGACATCATTGTGATTTCTCCGGCACCGATTAGGAAAGAATGTGAAAGCAGTTTTGTAGCTGGCGAGATGGGGATTAGTTCTGATAAATCTTATCAGCTGGCAAGAGAATACAGCATCATGGCAAAACTGGAGAAAGTGCGTTTCCTGGATGCAGCAAGTATGGATATGAATACGATAGACTATATGCATCTTTCTGCAAAAGGCCACAGACAGCTGGCAGAAATGATCTGGGAAGAACTGCAAAAATAATCTGGTGCAGAAATTGGATGAGAATTGGAGAAAAGAATGAGGATATATTGTACAAAAGACTATCAGAAAATGAGCAGAAAAGCTGCCGGGATTATCGGCGCACAGGTTGTTTTGAAACCAGATAGTGTATTAGGGCTTGCAACAGGTTCCACGCCAATCGGAACCTATGAATATCTGATAAAAGGATATCAGAACAAAGATCTTGATTTTTCAGAGATTACAACAGTGAATTTGGATGAATATAAGGGATTATCCAGAGAGAATGATCAGAGTTATTATTATTTTATGTATCATCATTTGTTTAAAGATATCAATATTAATATGGAACGTGTGAATATTCCAGATGGAACAAAAGAAGATGGAGATGCAGAATGTGCACGTTATGAAAGCCTGATTGAACAATATGGGGGTGCAGATCTGCAGCTGCTTGGACTGGGACATAATGGTCATATTGGTTTTAATGAACCGGCAGATGAATTTGTAAAGAATACACATTGCGTGGCACTGACAGAGAGCACAATAGAAGCTAATAAACGCTTTTTTACTTCAGCAGATGATGTGCCACGTCATGCTTATACTATGGGAATCAATACCATTATGAAAGCAAAAAAAATACTGCTGATTGTCAGCGGAGAGGATAAGGCAGAAATATTAAAAAAATCATTATTTGGACCAGTTACGTCACAGGTTCCGGCATCTATACTGCAATTGCACAAAGACCTGGTGGTTGTGGCAGATGAGGCGGCAATGAGTCTTATCAAATGATGCTGGATATAAGCTGCTGTCTGCTAATGTAGGCACTTGAGGCGGCAAAATGCATTGTAAGAAGCATAAAGCAGGAGGAACAAAATCATGACAAAAAAAGAACTGCTGGATGCCATTCACGGACGAATGATTGTATCCTGCCAGGCAGTTAAGGGTGAACCTTTATATGTAGAAGAAAAGTCAGTAATGTATTTAATGGCAAGAGCCGCAAAACAGGCTGGTGCCACTATGATTCGGACCAGTGGGGTTCGGGATGTAGTTGCCATTAAAGAGGAGACTGGCTTACCAGTGATAGGACTGATCAAGATTCAATATGAAGGATATGATGCCTATATTACTCCTACGATGAAAGAAGTGGATGAGCTGGTGGAAGCAGGGGCTGATATTGTAGCATTGGACTGTACCATACGGAAAAGAGGAGATGGTACAACGATCAATGAATTTATTGCACAGATAAAGGAAAAGTATCCAGATCTAATGTTAATGGCAGATGTTTCTAACTATGAAGAAGGGGTGAATGCATGGAAGTGCGGAGTAGATATAGTTGGCACAACCATGAGTGGATATACACCGTACACAGAAGCTAAAGATGGACCGGATTATGAGTTGATGAGCCATCTGGCAGCAGATCTTGATATTCCGGTTATCGGTGAAGGTAAGATCCACAGCCCGGAAGAAGCAGTAAAGGCGTTATCTACCGGAGTATGGGCTATCGTGGTAGGAGGGGCTATTACAAGACCGCTTGAAATTGCACAACGATTTATGAATGCAATTGCCAAAGCAAAAGGAGAAGCGTAATGAAAATTGCCGTATTGGATATAGGGGGAACCGCAATTAAATCGGGTATCTGGGACGGACGAGAATTTTCTTCCTGTGGCGAGGATAAAACAGAGACACGAAAAGGCGGTGAAGGGGTATTACAGTGCATGAGTGATATTCTTCACCGTCTGCATGCCGAGGAGGCAGATGCCATAGGAATCAGTACGGCAGGAGATGTGAATACAGAAACTGGTACGATACATTATGCCAATCAGAATATCCCAGGGTACATAGGAACAGAGATTGCTAAAAATCTGGAAAAAGAATTTGGTGTTCCGGTAGCAGTAGAAAATGATGTGAATTCAGCGGCACTTGGAGAATATGTGGCCGGTGCCGGAAAAGAAACCAACTGCTTTCTGTGCTTGACCTATGGGACAGGAATTGGCGGTGGCATCATTATTAATGGCGAGGTGCTGGAGGGGAAAAACTGGGCTGCGGCTAATTTTGGTGGAATTCTGATTCACCCGGAAAAGAGGAAGCCTGGGAAGCAGCTTTCAGGATGTTATGAACGCTATGCATCTACTACGGCATTGGTGCGTAATGCTGAGAAAATTGATTCACAGCTAAACAGTGGACGCAGAATTTTTGAAGCAATCGACAGACCAGAAGTAAAAGAAATAGTGGATTGTTGGATTGATGAAATCACCTATGGACTTATCAGTCTGATACATATTTTTGACCCGGATAAAATAGCGCTGGGCGGTGGCATTATGGCACAACAATATGTATATGAAGAGGTGAAAAGAAAAACGATTGAAAGAGTAGAAAACAATTTCAAAGATATCCAACTGGTGCAGACTGAGCTTGGAAATCAGGCGGGTATGATGGGCGCAGCATATCGGGCTATGAAAAAACTGGAAAAATGAATAAAAACAGGGAGCATATCACGAAAAATGATATGCTCCCTGAATCGTTGTCAGGAAATCAGATGATAAGATGGATGGATTTATGTATAATGTTTTATGTGTTTGTCTTATAAAAAGTTTTGACACCTCTTATATGTTATGATACAATTAAAAACAAAGAGATGTGCGAAGAAAGGAGGAATACCATGGCTGTATTTGCAAAACCAGTTAGACAAATGATAAGGGTAAAGGCTGAAGATACAGAGGATTTTTTGAAAAGATTTAATGAACATGTGATTACAAAGGAACAGATAGATTTATGCGAAGCAGCAGGAAGGCTTTTTATGCATGAAGGAAAAAGACAGAAGTAAAGAGAGAAAATATTTGACAGATTTTCATCCTGATGTTGTGCAGCTTACAGAACGATACCAGTATGAGGCTCAGAGATTTGATGCAGGCAATGGAAATAAGGCATTTAGTTTTTTCCTGAAAAATGAAGAATGGAAAGATTGTTTGTATGACAGAGAGGGCGTAACTTTTATTGTATTAGACAGTCTTTCAAATAATGAAAAAAAGATAGTAGCGTATTATACCATTTCTATGGGAGCAATTCCCTACACCGATCGGTGGCTAATTCCAGAAGAAGAAAGAGAAGATCTGACAAAGCAATATGATGAAAAAGAGTGCGGTATTTCTGCAGTTGAAATCAAGATGTTTGCTGTGGCAAAGGAATATCAGGATATATTTTTGTATTTGAGGGAAAAGAACAGCCTGTTTCAGCATGGATATTGCATGAGGTATTGAACCGTATACAACGAATTTCTGTGAAAGAGATATCGGCAAAAGCTGTGTTTTTAAATGCTGTCCCAGAAGCAGAAAAATTTTATTTGAATAATGGATTTGATTATGTGCAACCTGGTATGCACGCATTTTATACAAATGATTCAGAGTATAAAACAATGTATTTACCATTAACAGAGCTGAGAATTCATTATGATAAATAAAAAATCAGACATTTTTGCGTGTAAACGATTCATCGATTGACGAAAATGCGCACAATAGTGTATACCAGAGTCAGAAAAAGATGGAGGAACTGATAAATGGATGCAAAGAAGTTTGGCGCATTTATTTCTGACAGAAGAAAACAGCAGCATATGACTCAGGCAGAGCTTGCCGGGAAGATTGGTGTGACGGACAAGGCAGTCAGCCGCTGGGAACGGGGACTGGGATTTCCGGATATTAATACTATGGAACCGCTGGCAGATGCACTGGAAATCTCATTGCTGGAATTGATGAGATCTGAGGTACAGGATGCAGACAATGTTCAAAAAGCAGAAACAATGAGTCGGGAAGAATGGAATAGCCAGAAAGAACAAAAAGATGGAACTTTGCAGACGGACGGAGAAGACAAGAATGATGGGGAGCCTCAAAATGGAAGTGTGACGAAAGAAAAAGATACATTATACACATCAGCGGAGGTGACAGAGATGATGCACACCATGGAAGAGATTCGAAAGCAGCAACAGCATCAGGATAAGATGGCAGGCTACCTTGCAATCCCCGTGATTTTGATTGTGACAATCCTGACTAAGCTGTCCGGGCAGGCCAGTCTGGGAGGCGCTGTTTTTGTCGGTTTTCTTGGTGCAGGACCGGTAGTATCCGGCTATTATCTCTGGAAAAACCGAGCAGATGCAGAAAGCCGGAGAATCTATGGAGCCTTTACTTTTCTGCTGGCAGGATTTTTTCTGGTATTGTGTTCGGTTATGATACCGGACAGCTTCTGGGATCATCATGCCCAGGGAGCAAATCTTGTTACCTGTATGCTCAATCTGGGACTTATGGTTTATCTGGATTATCATGTTCTGAAAAGCTTGCGTCGGGAGAAGAAAGGTCCGATTGCCGGTTTTATGGTGCTGATTGTAAATATTCTGCTTGTTGCCTGGACACTGCACGGATTTGCAGCCAGATCCATCGAAAATGCAGTGGGTACCAGCCGGGGCGATGTGGCAGAGCAGTATGCCACACAGCTTCTGCTGAAGGAAAAAGATCTTGAAGATGACTGGCTAGTGGGGTATAGTTATAACCAGATTGATCTGCACCCGGATGTCTATCGAGTAGCGTTTACTTATTATGCCAATACAGAAGCAGAAAAAGAAGGAGAAGAAAGCTATTATGGATATGATATTCAGGTGGATTCCGATTACAAAATAACCATAAAAGACGAGAGCACTGCTATCGGAGAAGATATGTGGACGGAGATGTCCGAGGAGAGTGAGACGGAAGTATCATGATACAGATATCAGATCAAACAAAGCAGCTAAGGCAGTGCGGAAAAAGGACGATATAGATATATGAGATACAAATTAGCCATATTTGATTTAGACGGAACCATTTTAGATACTTTAGAGGATCTGGCAGACAGCACGAATTATGCGCTGTCTGTTTATCATATGCCGGAGCATACCATTGATGAGGTACGCTGGTTTGTGGGAAATGGCATACATAAGCTGATCGAGCGTGCAGTCCCGAAGGACAGCAGCGAAGATGTGATTGAACAGGTATTTACCACATTCAAAGAGTACTATAAGGATCACTGTGCGGTGAAGACCCGTCCTTATGATGGCATTATGGAACTTTTGAAGACCTTGCGTGAAAAAGGCATTCTCACAGCCGTAGTTTCGAACAAAGGGGACTTTGCGGTGCAGATTCTCTGTGAAGACTATTTCAGGGGAATATTTGATTTTGCAGTGGGCGAGCGGGAAGGCATCCGCAGAAAACCGGCACCGGACAGTGTACTGGCGGTTCTGGAAAAGTTTCAGATTAGCAAAGACGAGGCAGTCTATATCGGAGATTCTGAAGTAGATATTCAGACAGCTGTCAATGCCGGTATGAAAGAAATTGCAGTCACATGGGGATTTCGTCCGGAAAGTTTCTTAAAAGAAAACGGGGCGGACTGCATCGTCCATACCCCGGAAGAACTGTTGCAAGAAATTATTTAAACTGAACTTTTTGAAGCAGAGCTTCCTGAAGTACCTGTGAAAAATTAAGTCCCATGGACATGGCTGCTTCATTTAGCCATTCTGGAATAGTAAGCGTTTTTTTAACCGCTTTATTGTTATACATTTTTCGATATTTTAATGTATCACAGGCAATATAATTGACAAATTCATCTTTTGCAAGAGAAAAAGAGGCAGGATCAGAAGGAACAGGGATTTCTTTCTGGTCCTTTTCGTATCCATATAAAACGAGCGCAAGTGCATCTTCTGCCATTTCAATCCCATCCTCCAGAGTATCCCCACAGGTGTAACATCCCTCCACATCAGGGAAAGAAATAGAAAAACCTCCATCCTGTTCTTTCAAAAAAATTGCCGGAAAAGCATATTTAGCCATTGTAAATCTCCTCTCAAACTTTATTTTATTCCTGCGTCTTTTAGAATATTGTTTAGCGTTCCAGCCGGAATCTCTGCTTTATGACGTGGGACAGAAAATTGTTTACCGGTAATATTGCTATACCAGATGTCATGTCTGCTTCCGTTTCGTAGGACAGAACAGCCATTTTTCTTTAGCAGTTTTAGTAACTCCTGTGTTTTCATACATGATTCTCCTTATATAATAATACGTGTGCATACGTGTGTCAATAGACGGCTAAAGTAAATATGTAATCGTATAAAATATATGATCAAAGAAATAAAAATATACCCAAACAAACGATTCCTTTTCGTGTTTTTCTTGATACAAAAAAGAGTGAAAAGAATTGACATAGCAATTTATTTATTATACAGTTATAATCGTGAGTACTAATAAAACTTTTACATTTTTGAGGAGGAAGTAGAGGATGAAACGTACAAAATTACTTGCAATGGTCATGACAACAGCAATCGCAGCTACAGGTGCGGTATGTGCAGCGAATGCAGAAGGCATTCCGGCTGAAGATCTGAAGGTTGGAGCCATCTACATCGGTGATGAGAACGAAGGTTACACAGCTGCACATATGGCAGGTATAGATGAGATGATGGAGAAGTTTGGTCTGGATGAATCGCAGGTCATTGAGAAGACTCTGATCGGTGAAGACGAAACCTGTTATGACGCTGCAGCAGATCTGGCAGACCAGGGATGCCAGATTATTTTTGGTACCAGCTTTGGCCATGAGACCTATCTGATTCAGGCAGCAGGCGAGTTCCCGGATGTTCAGTTCTGTCATGCAACCGGATATCAGGCAGCCAGCAGCGGACTGGACAATATGCACAACTACTTCGACAACATCTACGAAGCAAGATATGTGTCTGGTGTAGTTGCAGGTCTGAAGCTGAATGAGATGATCGAGAACGGTGACATCACAGAAGATCAGGCAAGAATCGGATATGTAGGAGCTTATCCATATGCAGAGGTAATTTCCGGATTTACATCCTTCTACCTTGGTGCAAAGAGCCAGTGCCCATCCGTTACCATGGAAGTAAAATACACCAACAGCTGGGCAAGCTTTGACCTGGAAAAAGAATGCGCAGAAGCACTGATCGCAGATGGCTGTGTAATGATTGGACAGCACGCAGATACCACAGGCGCTCCTACCGCAGCTCAGGCAGCAGGCGTTCCTTGTGTGGGTTACAACGTAGACATGATCGAGACCGCTCCGGACAGCGCACTGACCTCCTCTAGCAATAACTGGGGTGTATATTACACCTACGCAGTACAGTGCATGATTGACGGAACTGAGATCGACAGAGACTGGACCGCAGGTCTGAAGGATGGCGCAGTTCTGATTACTCCGCTGAATGACAAGGTAGTAGCAGAAGGAACACAGGAAGTAGTAGATGAAGTAGAGAGCCAGATCGAAGATGGATCTCTCCACGTATTTGATACATCTACATGGACAGTAGATGGCAAGACACTGGATACTTACGAAAAGAACGGTGTAGAATACATCTCCGATGGATATTTCCATGAATCTGAATACGGCTCAGCTCCGGCATTTGATATCATCATCGATGGTATTGATTCTATCGTAGAATAAGAGAGAAGAAACTCATATAAGGGGGTTGCATTTTTTTGCAACCCCCGTTTTAATCAGGAGGAACACACGTGGAGCAGACATATGCAATAGAACTTCACAATATCACCAAGCGTTTCGGCAGCGTTACGGCCAATGAAAAAGTAGACCTGGAAGTGAAAAAGGGAGAAATTCTCTGTCTGCTTGGTGAAAATGGAAGTGGAAAGACTACATTGATGAATATGATATCCGGAATTTACTATCCGGATGAAGGAATGATCAAAGTTGACGGAAAAGAAGTAAAGATTCGTTCACCGAAAGACTCCTTTGATCTGGGAATTGGAATGGTACATCAGCATTTTAAGCTGGTCGATATTCTGACAGCAGCAGAAAATATCATTCTCGGACTGCCGGGAAAACAGATCCTGAACATGAAGCAGGTGAATAAAGAGATCTTAGATCTGGCTGCCAGATATGGATTTGAAATTGATCCGAAAAAGAAGATCTATCAGATGTCAGTATCAGAAAAACAGACGGTAGAGATTGTCAAGCTGCTGTATCGTGGAGCCAGAATATTGATTTTGGATGAGCCGACAGCGGTATTGACCCCACAGGAGGCGGATCGCCTGTTTGAAGTATTAAAGAATATGAAAAAAGATGGATGTTCGATTATCCTGATTACTCATAAGTTACATGAAGTATTGGCGGTATCTGACAGGGTTTCCATTTTGAGAAAGGGGCTGTATATTGATACAGTAAAGACCGCTGAGGCAACGGTAGAGTCCCTGACCGAGATGATGGTAGGTGCCAAGGTGGAACTGAATATTGATCGTCCGGAACCTGTGAATCCAGTCAAACGTCTGGAACTGAAGAATGTGACCTGCAAGGATATCAATGAAGTAGTGACTCTGGATCATGCAGATCTTACCGTATATGGCGGAGAGATTCTTGGTATTGCCGGTATTTCCGGAGGCGGGCAGAAGGAATTGCTGGAGGCAATTGCAGGACTTCAGCCGGTATCGGAAGGAAGCATTACGTTTTACCCGGAAGAGAATCAGGCAAAAGAGATTACCAACCTGGATGTGGCTGATATTCGTGCACTGGGCGTACGACTTGCATTCGTTCCGGAAGACCGACTGGGAATGGGACTGGTAGGTTCTATGGATATGACGGATAACATCATGCTGCGAAGCTATCAGCGAGGAAAGTCCTCATTTCTGGATCGTAAGACTCCGGGAGAACTGGCTCAGAAGATCAAGGATCAGCTGGAGATTGTGACACCAAGCATTTCTGCACCAGTAGGCCGTATGTCTGGCGGAAATGTACAGAAAGTGCTGGTAGGACGTGAGATTGCTCAGAAACCAAAGGTCCTGATGGTAGCTTATCCGACCAGAGGAATCGATATCAACTCCTCTTATGCGATTTATAACCTGTTAAATGAACAGAAGAAAAAGGGTGTGGCTGTCATCTGTGTGATTGAAGATCTGGATGTCCTTCTGGAACTGTGTGACCGGATCGCTGTTCTGTGTGGCGGTCAGATCACTGGCGTGCTGGATGGACGGACTGCAAAGAAGGATGAAGTCGGTGTACTGATGACAAAGCATGAGAAGGGAGGAGTTTCCCATGAATAAAGAACCTATGTTTCATATGTCCAAACGGGAAACCATCAGTCTGGGGAAACGAATTGCCATTTATATTGCGGCCATTGTGCTTGCACTGATTGTCTGTGCAGCAGTGATTGTAGGACTGGTACATATGAACCCGTTGGGTGTATATAAAGCAATTTTTGACGGTGCACTGGGAAGCAACCGTCGTATCTGGATCACCATTCGTGATACGCTGGTACTGTTATGCATTGCAGTTGGTCTTGCACCGGCCTTTAAGATGCGTTTCTGGAATATTGGAGCAGAAGGACAGGTACTGATCGGTGGTGTAGTTTCGGCAGCCTGCATGATCTATCTGGGTGGAAAGATGCCAAATGCACTGCTGATCCTGCTGATGATCGCAGGAAGTGCTCTTGGCGGATTCATCTGGGGGCTGATCCCTACTTTTTTCAAGGCATACTGGAATACCAACGAGACATTATTTACCTTGATGATGAACTACGTAGCGATGCAGGTGGTTACTTTCTGTATCTGTTTCTGGGAGAATCCAAAGGGTTCTAACAGTGTGGGGATTATCAATCAGGCTACACAGGCTGGCTGGCTTCCGTCTGTAGCCGGAAATGCCTACTTCTGGAATGTGGTGATTGTCATGATTCTGACGGTGGCGATGTTCATTTATCTGAAATACAGTAAACAGGGGTATGAGATTGCAGTTGTAGGAGAAAGTGATAATACTGCCCGCTATGCAGGAATTAATGTCAGCAAAGTGATGATGCGTACCATGGCGATCTCAGGAGCAATCTGTGGTATTGCCGGATTTATTCTGGTCAGTGGTTCTGGACATACGATTTCCACATCGACAGCAAACGGTCGTGGATTTACGGCAATCATCGTAGCATGGATGGCGAAGTTCAATACATTTGTCATGATTCTGATTGCATTTGGTCTGGTATTCATGGAAAAAGGTGCTACGCAGATTGCATCTCAGTATGGACTAAATGAAAATGCTTCCAGCATCATGCTGGGTATCATTCTGTTTTTCCTGTTGGGTGCAGAATTCTTTATCAACTATAAAATAGAAAGAAATAAAAAATAGGAGGAACGGCAATGGGCACACTTATTATTTTTATTCAAAAAGCAATCGTTCAGGGCATGGGAATCCTGTTTGGAGCAGAAGGAGAGATCCTGACTGAGAAATCCGGTAACCTGAACCTGGGAATTCCTGGTATCATGTATATGGGCGGAATCGCAGGACTGATGGGGGCATTTTTCTATGAAAAAAATACCGCAAATCCGAGTGCAGCGGTGGGAATGCTGATTTCTCTGCTCTGTGCATTTGTCTGCGCTATGCTTGGGGGTCTGATCTACAGTATACTGACCATTACTTTGAGAGCCAATCAGAACGTAACCGGTCTGGCTCTGACTACGTTCGGCACCGGCTTTGGAAACTTCTTTGGAGGTTCGATTTCCAAGCTGGCCGGTGGGGTAGGGCAGATCTCAGTCAGCACCACAGCCGGAGCTTATCAGGCAAAGATTCCAGGGTTGTCTAAGATACCGGTGATTGGAAGTATTTTCTTCTCCTATGGTTTTTTGACCTATATGGCAATTTTACTGGCAGTCTTATTATCGTTCTTTCTGTTCCGTACCAGGAATGGACTGAATCTGCGGGCAGTAGGAGAAAATCCGGGAACTGCTGATGCAGCCGGAATCAATGTAAGCAAATATAAATATCTGGCAACCTGTATCGGAGCAGGCATTGCCGGACTGGGCGGACTGTATTTTGTAATGGAATACAGTGGCGGAACCTGGACGGATAATGGATTTGGAGACAGAGGCTGGCTGGCAGTAGCACTGGTTATCTTTGCTATGTGGAAGCCAATCAATGCGATCTGGGGATCTATCCTTTTCGGAGCATTATATATTCTGTATCTGTACATTCCAGGACTTGGAAGAAGTACACAGGAGATTTTCAAGGCACTGCCATATGTGGTAACGATCATTGTACTGGTAGTGATCAGCTTCCGTAAGAAAAAGGAAGATCAGCCACCGGAAGGTCTGGGACAGGCCTATTTCAGGGAGGAACGATAGAAAGGATATTGCATGGGTAATAAAACAGAAACAGGAAAAAGAGCATATCTCAGATACACCCTTTGGTTTCTGATTACCGGAGCTTTTGTGTTTGGCTGGTTTGCAGTCAGCGGCAAATCTATGGTATGGAAGTTTGACGGAGTATATCAGCACTTTAATACGCTGGCATACTACGGCAAATACCTGCGTAAGATTCTGCACAGCCTGTTTGTGGAACATGAATTCTGTGTCCCTATGTGGGATATGAGTATTGGTTATGGCGCAGATATTCTGACAACGTTGAATTATTATGCCATAGGTGATCCGCTGACTTTGTTGTCTGTACTGGTTCCGGGATCTCTGACGGAGTATCTTTATGCGGCGCTGATTATTCTGCGTTTTTATCTGGCGGGAGCAGCTTTTACCGCATATTGCCGATATCATCAGAATGAAGGAACCGGAGTTTTACTTGGATCTCTGGTTTATGCATTTTCCGGATTCGCCTTATTCTGCGGAGTCAGACATCCGTATTTTGTGAATCCGATGATCTATCTGCCACTGATTCTGATCGGAATCGATAAAATATTTCGAAAAGAAAAGCCATGGCTGTATGTGATTATGGTGGCGGTCAGTGCCATCAGCAATTTCTATTTCTTCTATATGATAGTATTGATGATGGTGATCTATGCGGTGATCCGTTATCTGATGATCTATAAAAAAATCCGTATCCGGGAACTGGTGCCATGTTTGGGCACATTTGTAGGCTGGTCTCTGCTGGGAGCAGGAATTTCGCTTCCAGTTTTACTGCCATCAGCTATGTATGTACTTGGAACTGGAAGAATGTCAGCCAGGAACTATGTGCCGGTACTATATCCACTCGCTCATTATGCAAAGCTGTTGAATGATTTCTTCGGCGTGGATTATACTATGGCCAGCAGCCGCTATTATACGGTGATGGGATTTGCACCGATTCTGCTGGTGACGCTTCTGGTACTTCTGGTTCGATGGAAAAAGAACAGAGAACTGAAAGTGGGCTGGCTGATCCTGACAGTATTACTTCTGATTCCGTTTGCCGGACATATGATCAATGGCTTTTCCTATGTATCTAATCGGTGGATCTGGGCCTATGGTATGCTGTTGTCCTATATTCTGGTGAAGATGTATCCGGAATTTGGAAAACTGGAAAAAAAAGAACGGATGACGCTGCTGGTGCTGGGATGTGTGGTGTTACCTGCTGGCGAACTGATTCTGAATCAATATGCGACGCTTCACGGATGGATTGGTATTGGTATGACGATGCTTTTGACTGCTAAAATAGCTGCTCCGAAGCACATCTGGCAGCAACGGCAAACAACGGCATTTTTCCTGGTAACTACATTGGTGTCTGTCGCAGCAAATGCGTACTTCCTTTTTTCACCGAATCAGACCAATTATATTGGAGATTTCCGGGAACAGGGCGCACCTTATGCCATGTTGACGACACAGGCGCAGAATGAGATCATTCAGGAAATTGGAGATACAGATATCTTTTACCGATATGACCAGTATGGCAATGTCGCCAGAGAAAATACGGCTATGCAGAATCGACTGTATGGAACCGATTTTTATTACAGTGTGACGAACAATGCGGTAGCAGAATTTCTGCAGGAGATGGATACATCCAATTCCATGGAACAGATGTATGACGGACTGGATGGACGGACGATACTGGATCGGCTGACTGGTGTACGATATTTTATTATTAAGAAAGAGAAAGAACAGTACCTGCCTTATGGATATACAGAAAAGGTAGCAGAGAATAAAAAATATGCGGTGTATCGCACTGATGAGACATTGCCATTTGGATATACCTATAGCAGTGTGATATCTCAGGACAGCTGGGACAGTCTGAAAGTGGTAGAAAAACAACAGGCTATGCTGCAGGGAGCCTGGATAAAGAAAACAGGAAACACAGAAGCAGATCTTCCAGAGACCGAACTGAGTTTTTCCGATGTGACACCGGAATATGAGATCACCACAGAGGGAGATATCACGATATCTGGAAGCGAATATCAGGTAAAGGAAAAAGATGCCTCCATTACGTTTCATTATCAGGGAGTAGAAAACTGTGAGACGTATCTGGTGATTGAGGGACTGGATTATGAAGGAACAGCTACAAAGTTTACATTGAAGATAGCCAGAGATAATGTGGAGAAAAAAGGATCGGTCTACACCTGCCGCAACAGTTTTTACAGCGGAAAAGAAGACTTCCTCTACAATCTTGGATATCATAGTGGAGCATCCTCTGAAGTAACACTGACGTTTCAGCAGAAAGGTACCTATACCATCGAAAAAATGTACCTCTCAGAACAGCCAATGAGTATGCTGGATGAACAGACAGAAGCAAGAAAGGAAGATCAGCTGGAAAATCTCGTGGTTGGTGATAATATCATAACTGGAGATATCACGCTGGATCAGCGGAAACTGCTGGTATTATCCATGGCCTACAGTACAGGATGGAAAGCTTATGTAGACGGGCAGGAGCAGACATTACTGCAGACAAATGGAATGTTCTGTGGACTGGAGCTGGAGTCAGGAAAACACAGAATTGAACTGCGGTATCAGACACCATATCTGGTACCTGGACTGATAGCCGGTCTGTTCAGTATTTTACTTTGTATGGGGATTGCATTACGGATGCGAAAGAAAAAATAAGGGGATTAAAATGAAAGAAAAAACGAACGATAAAAACAGAATGGGAAAAGCAGTTGTAAAGCATATGCGAATACTGACAATGTTGTTGATTCTGGTGCTGGCTATGGCAGCACCGGTTAATGCAAAAGGCGGAACCAGATTCCTGACAGCAACACGTATTACGAAAACGGTACTGGATAAACTGGATCTGGAGAATATAGATAAGGTCATGATTGTGGCACATCCGGATGATGAGATGCTCTGGGGAGGCATGCATCTTATTCAGGATGATTATCTGGTAGTCTGCCTGACCAATGCCAATACCAGAAGATATGGAAAGACCAGAATGCGGGAATTTAAAAAAGTGATGGAACAGACAAATGACATCGGACTGATGTTGAACTATCCAGATTACAGCAGCACGGGAGGAATCGATAACTGGACATCCTGTTCGAAGCGCATACAGGAGGATCTGAATACATTACTGACCTATAAGAACTGGAAGGAAGTAGTGACTCATAACAAGCAGGGAGAATATGGACATAAACATCATAAAAAGACACACCGCTTTGTGACCAAAGCTTTTAAGAAAGCAGGGCTTAGCGGCGCAACATTGAAATATTTCGGAAAATATCATAAAAAAGGATATAAAAAAGCATCTGTTTATACAAAAGCACAAATTCAGAAAAAGAAACGGATTCTCAGTACTTACAGAAGTCAGAGAAGTATCTATACATTTGGACATATGAATCCATATGAGAACTGGACAACAGCAAAATAGAAAAAACAAAAAACCGGCTTACCAGAAAATCTGGCTGAGCCGGTTTTTTAAATGTCTTATAATATTTATTTTACTACTTTGATCCATCCTTCAGGAGCTTTGATATGTCCCATCTGGATACCGGTCAGTGTCTCACGAAGCTTCGTAATGACTGGTCCCATTTCTTCCATTCCGCTTGGGAAGCAGATCTCTTTGCCGTGGTCATTGATCTTTCCAACAGGAGAGATGACAGCGGCAGTACCGCAAAGACCACATTCTGCAAAATCTTTTACTTCATCGAAGTATACTTCACGTTCTTCGACTTCCAGTCCAAGATATTCTTTTGCAACATAGATCAGAGAACGACGGGTGATAGATGGCAGGATACTGTTAGACTTTGGAGTAACTACTTTGTTATCTCTGGTAACAAAGATGAAGTTTGCTCCACCTGTTTCTTCTACCTTTGTTCTGGTAGCTGCATCCAGATACATATTCTCGGCAAATCCCTCACGATGAGCTTCCATAATTGGGTAAAGGCTCATTGCGTAGTTCAGACCAGCCTTGATGTGTCCGGTACCATGAGGTGCTGCACGGTCATAATCACTGACACGGATGGTGATTGGCTTAGCGCCACCCTTGAAGTAAGGACCAACCGGGGTAGCAAATACACGGAACTGATATTCACTGGCAGGTTTTACACCAATGACAGCATCACTGCCGAACATATATGGACGAATATAAAGAGTAGCACCAGATCCGTAAGGTGGAACGTAAGCTTCATTTGCCTCTACTACTTTTACAACAGCGTCTACGAATTTATCTTCCGGGAACACCGGCATCTCCAGACGACGGCAGGAATCAGCCATACGTGCTGCATTCAGGTCAGGACGGAAAATAACGGTACGTCCATCTTCTGTAGTGTATGCTTTCATACCTTCAAAACAGGTCTGAGCATACTGCAGAACACCGGCACATTCGGAGATGGTAACAGTAGCGTCTGTAGTCAGACCGCCTTCTTCCCATGCTGCATTTTTATAATTAGCTACAAAACGATAATCTGTAGGAACATAGCCAAATCCAAGATTTGACCAGTCGATATTTTTCTTTTCCATAATAACTTCCTCCTAATGTATATGGATCACTTCAGCAATACTTTATCTTGCTAAAGAATAGATTGTTTTTAGTTTACACCCGAATAAAAAGAGCGTCAAGAACTTAAAAAATAATTGACGCAAATAAAAAAAAGTAATACCATTAATTGATTTAAATACTAGGGGGCATAACTATGCGAATGATGTTAGTAGGAGCCGGTGCGGTCGGTGAAAGTATTGTAAAAGTAATGCAGTGGAGAGATCCCAAAGGGATGTGGCTGGAGTATGTGCTGGTCTGTGACTATGATAAGTCCCGGGCGCAGGAAGTAGTGGATAAACTTCACGGAGATGCCAGATTTGAAGCAGAAAAAGTAAATGCCACAGACCGTGAAGATATGAAAAACCTGATCAGAACCCATAAAATAGATTTTGTAATGGATGCGGCACCACCATTTGCCAGCAATATGATTTTTGATGCGGCTTTTGCTACAGGTGTTAATTATGGAAGCATGGGTACCTGGTCTGTACCGATGGATGAACCAAAGCTGGGACTGGGGATCGAGAATAGTTATACAGAGCCGATGACAAAGTATAACTTTGATCGTCATGAGGCGTGGAAACAGCAGGGAAATATGGCAGTGATCTGCATGGGCATTGACCCTGGCGTGGTGAATGTCTTTGCCAAATATGCAGCAACACATCTGTTTGACGAGATGACGGAAGCCCATGTAAAAGATGGCGGCAACCTGACTGTGCCAGGAGCAGATCCAGATGATATCATGTTTGGATTTAACGTATGGACGGTGCTGGATGAGGTAATGAATCCCAATGTAGAATATGACGCAGAAAAGGGTGGCTTTATCGTAGAAAAAGCCTTTGCCGGACAGGAAGTATTTGAGATGCCGGATGGCGTGGGACCGAACACACTGGTGAAGGTAGAACATGAAGAAGTCGTGACTATGGCCAGATTTTTAAAGCAGTATGGCCTGAAAAAAGCAACCTTTAAGATCAGTCTGGATGAGAATCTGATTACGGCCCTGAAGGTACTGGATAAGCTGGGACTGCGCAGCATCCATCCGGTACAGGTGGGAGACGTATCTGTCATTCCAAGAGACGTGGTAGCAGCCTGTGCCCCGCAGCCAAAAGATATCGGTGACGAGATGGTTGGAAAAATGCTGGTAGGGGTACATTGCATCGGAAAGAAGGATGGTCAGGAGAAAGAGTATTTCCTGTATCAGCCATTTGACAATCAGGAATCCATGAAACGCTGGGGAAACCAGGCGGTCACAGCGCAGACAGGATTTGGTGCAGCCCTGGCTCTGGAACTCATTGGAAAAGGAATCTGGAAAGAAGCCGGTGTCTATTCACCGGAATACTTTGATCCGGAACCGTATATGCAGCTTATGGATGAAAGTGGATATGAGTATGATATTATAGATATAAGTAAATAAGGAATACAGTTGAAATCCATCTTTTTATAGTCTATAATATGACGCGTAACATTGACCAAAACGCATGAGAATGCGCTTTTTTAGAAAATACAAAAGGAAACAATATGGAGACACCGATTCAGAGACTGGACTTTCCCAATCACAGAAATGTCCGGTTATATTGTAAAAGAGAAGATCTTCTGCCATTTTCTCTTGGTGGGAATAAAGTGCGAATTGGCCAGGCATTTTATGCAGATATGCTGGCAAAGGGAAAAGACTGTATGATGGTATACGGTAACAGCCGTTCTAATTTGTGCCGCGTACTGGCGAATCTGTGCAGAGCACATCAGATACCATGCTATATGATCTGTTCCAGAGAAGAAGGGGAAGAAAGTGGAATCGAGACCAACAACAGCCGTTTGATGAAGTGGCTGGGAGCGGAAGTGATTCCCTGTGAGAAGACCAATATCGCCCAGACAGTGGAAGATACGGTAAATCGTCTGACTGCAGAAGGAAAGCATCCTTATTATATATTTGGAGATAAGTATGGAACCGGAAACGAAGGTACTCCGGTACAGGCCTATGTAGACGGATACCGGGAGATTCAGCAGTGGGAGAAAAAGGAAGGCGTTCTGTTTTCTCATATCTTTTTTGCATCGGGCACCGGTTCTACCCAGTGTGGACTGGTCAGCGGAAAGATTCTGGAACAGGGAAGCGAGAAGATTGTGGGCATCTCCATTTCTTCAAGAGAATACGAACGTGCCATGAAAGTGATGCAGACGGGGATACAGGATTATTTTGCCAAAAATCATCTGGAACTTCCAGTTGATTTTGCGAAGGAGCTTCAGCTGGAGATGGGATATCGACAGGAAGGCTATGGAAAGTACGATGACCGGATTATGAAGGTGATCCGTGAGGAATTCTGCCGCAATGGACTGCCTCTGGATCCGACCTATACCGGAAAGGCTTTCTGGGGCATGAAAGAATACATAGAAGAACATCAGTTGGAAGACTGCGATGTGCTGTTTCTGCACACCGGCGGAACCCCGCTCTTTTACGACTGTCTTCCGGGAGGAACGTTATGAAATTGATATCAATCGTCATTCCATGTTACAACTCTCAGGCCACGATTCGAAAAGTGGTAGAGATGGTCATGGAAGAATTCAAGAAGATGGAGCAGTATGAATGCGAATTTGTACTGGTGAATGATGGCTCACCGAAAGATGATACCTACGGAGAGATCCAGCGTCTGGGAGAAGATTATGCCAATGTAAAAGGCGTCAATCTCCTGCGTAACTTTGGACAGCACAATGCACTGATGGCAGCATTACATTATACATCAGGAGATTATATTCTTGGAATGGATGATGATATGCAGACTCACCCATCTCAGATCAGTAAGCTGATCCATAAAATGGAAGAAGGATTTGATCTGGTATATGGCTGTTATCCAAAGAAGAAGAATTCTTTTCTGAAAAATCTTTCCAGTAAGATCAATGAGGTATCATCCCGCATTCTTCTTGGAAGACCAAAGAATATTGTATCCAGCAATTTCTGGATGATCACCAGACAGGTGAGAGATGAAGTGATCAAGTACGATAGCTTTAATCCGTATATTGACGGTATTTTTTACCGTACTACACATAAGATCGGAAATGTGGAAGTAGAACATTTCAAGAGAGAAGTGGGAACTTCTAATTACACATTGAAAAAGCTGCTGAAGCTGTGGCTGGCTTATTGGAATTATTCTGTGATCCCGCTGCGTATTTCTTCCGTATTGGGAGGTATTTCAGCGGCGGGCGGCTTTCTGGCAGCATTATGTATCATTATTTACAAGATGATCGACCCGACCGTTGTAGTGGGCTGGTCCTCTACCATGTGTATTGTGGTGGTATTTGCCGGTCTGATCCTTATGGTTCTTGGAATTATAGGGGAATATCTGGGTAAGATGATACTGATTCTGAACCGTACACCACAGTTTATTGTGAGGGAAACCATTAACATTGCAGACAAGGATGAAAAACAGTGAAGAAAATCATGATTTTAGGAGCGGGAACCTATCAGGTTCCCCTTATTCAAACTGCCCGCCGGATGGGGCTTTACACAATTGTAGTCAGCATTCCGGGAGATTATCAGGGATTTGCTCTGGCAGATAAGATCTACGAACTGGACACCAGAGATAAAGAACGGATCCTGGAGGCGGCCAGAGAGGAACAGATCGATGGAATCTGTACTTCCGGAACGGATGTGGCGGTAAGCACCATCGGATATGTATGTGAAAAAATGGGTTTATCTGGAATTCCTCAGGAGGCGGCAGCAATATTGACAGATAAAGCCCTGATGAAGGAGGCATTCTTAAAAGGCGGTGTGTCTGCTTCGACAGGAATGCGTGTATACAGCCTGGCGGAAGCCAGAGGCGCTGCGGAACGGATAGGATATCCGGTAGTAGTGAAGCGGGTAGACAGTTCGGGAAGCCGCGGGATTACCGTAGTAGAACAGCCGGAGAAGCTGGATGAGGCATATTATTATGCAAGCGAACGAACCACCAAAGACTATGTATTGGTGGAAGGATTTATCCGTGGCACTGAGATTGGTGTGGATGGATTCGTGCAGGATGGGCAGCTGGTATTTCTGGCACCGCATACCAAGTTTGTATACCGTGGGAAAAATACGACGATCCCGGTTGGCCACGCATTTCCATATCATTGTACACAGGAAGTTTATGATGAGATCGGACGGCAGATGCAGGCGGCAGTGAGCGCGACCGGAGCAGATCAGTGTTCAGTGAATGCAGATGTTTTTGTAGATGGAAATAAAGTGTCCATCATTGAGATGGGAGGAAGAACTGGCGCAACCTGTATTCCAGAATTGATTTCCATTTATTACGGATTTGATTTTTATGAGAAAATGCTTCGCAGTGCACTGGGAGAACAAGTGGAATTCAACTGCACCGGCAGTCAGCCATGCATGGCAAAACTACTGCTGAGTCCGGTGGAGGGAAAGATTACTTCTATTGATAAAGAAGGAATCCGGGCACTGGAGGAACAGGGTGTGACAGTATCGCTGGACTTCCCGGCAGGACATAAAGTATTTGCCATGGCAGATGGTACTGACCGGATCGGGCATATCATTGCCTGCACTGAAGATGAAAGCCAGCTGGATGCGTGGATGATGCAGGTTTACCGTTGCATTTGTGTGGATGGTGTGACACTGGAGGATATATGGAAAAGATAAAAAAATACATATTGTTGCATCTGACAGTGATGCTGTTTTCCTTTACCAGCGTCTATTCAAAAGCAGCGTCCGGCTTCTACAACCGGGAAGGTCTGACCTCCCCGATGTTGTATCTGTTTTTGTTTCTAATGTTGCTGAACTGTGCATTATATGCGGTGATCTGGCAGAAAGTAATCAAGAAGTTTGAACTGAACGTGGCTTATGCCAACCGTACCGTATACCTGATCTGGTCTCAGATCTGGGCGGTTGTCATTTTCCATGAAAATTTATCGGTGAACAATATCATTGGCATGATCATTGTATTCATCGGAGTACTGGTGGTGGTTGCTCATGAATAAATATTTGCTGATTATGTTTATTGCGACCTTTTTTTCAGCATCTTCTCAGATATTGCTGAAGCAAAGCGCAAATCAGACCCATAAAAATGTGATTTTTGAATATCTGAACTGGCGGGTAATTCTGTCGTATTTCATTTTCTTTGCGGTACTGCTGGTCAATACCTACGCCTATACTCAGGTGGATATGAAATATGGTGCCGTGATCGATACCTGCACCTATGTATTCGTCATGATTCTTTCGGGGGTGATCTTGCATGAAAGTTTCACAAAGTGGAAGCTCATCGGAAACCTGATCATCATTGCGGGAGTCATCGTCTATACACTGTAGACCATTGGGGACGGAGTTTTTTGGCTCTGTCCCTGTTGTTTTCAAGGAAGGAATAAATTATGGAAGAGAAAAAGAGCAAAGGTGTCAGCACAGCCTGTCCCTATGCAAAAAAATGCGGCGGCTGCCAGTATCAGGGCATGGAATATGCTACTCAGTTGAAGAAAAAGCAGAAGGAAATGAACAAGCTTCTGAAGGATTTTGGACATACAGAGCCAATCATTGGCATGAAAGATCCACTCCACTATCGCAATAAGGTACATGCAGTATTTGGTCGCACCAGAAAAGGAGAGATTGTGTCCGGCACTTATGAAGCCGGAACCCATAAGATCGTAAATATTGATGAATGCATGATCGAAGATCAGATTTCCCAGTCCATTATCTACACCATTCGTGGACTGCTGAAGTCCTTCAAGATTAAAACATATGATGAAGATACCGGATATGGATTGCTTCGTCATGTGCTGGTACGCCGTGGTTTTGCTACCGGACAGGTTATGGTGGTGCTGGTGCTGGCTTCTCCGATTCTTCCATCTAAGAATAATTTTGTAAAAGCACTGCGCAAAGAGCACCCAGAGATATCTACGGTTGTGCTGAATGTGAATGATAAGAAAACCAGCATGGTGCTGGGAGAGCGGGATATTGTACTTTATGGAAAAGGCTATATCGAAGATATTCTCTGTGGCTGCCGGTTCCGTATCTCACCCCAGTCCTTCTATCAGGTGAATCCGGTGCAGACGGAGCGCCTGTATCAGACCGCCATGGACTATGCAGGACTGACTGGAAAAGAGAGGGTGATTGATGCCTACTGTGGTATCGGTACCATCGGTATGGTGGCTGCCGGACGGGCAAAAGAAGTCATTGGTGTGGAACTGAACCGTAATGCCGTGCGGGATGCCCGAATCAATGCCAAACTCAATCAGATCAAAAACATTCATTTTTATGAAGATGATGCAGGCAAATTCATGGTTGCCATGGCAGAAGCAGGAGAGAAAGTGGATGTAGTATTCATGGATCCGCCAAGAAGCGGAAGTGATGAAGCATTTCTCTCTTCTGTGGTGCGTCTGCAACCACAGCGGATCGTCTATGTATCCTGTGGACCGGATACCCTGGCACGAGATCTGAAATACTTAACGACACATGGCTATGCCGTGAAAAAAATGCAGCCGGTGGACATGTTTGGATTCACACAGCATGTGGAAGTTGTTTGTGGCCTACAAAGGACGAATAGGTAGAAGTGAGTAACACCAAAGCTGACAGAGGATTTGAAGAAACCGTTTAAACTGGACGAATGAAGTTTTAACGATTTTGCTTTTTAACATGCGGATTTTGCAAAAATCGAAAATAAGCAAAAAAATCTGTTACAATACATAAACATTCAAAATTGATGTCGAAAAATGTCGATTTATGAAGAATGAAGAGAATGGCGAAAGGACGAAGTATTGTAACATGAAGACGCAGGCGCTACCGACAACATTTGCAGAGAAACAGAAAAAGAAAAGACAGAGAAAGTGCCGGATGAAAAAACGGCTGACTCTGATAATTGTATTTGGAATTCTGATGGGATGCAGTATTTATCTGCTGATCTCAAAGCAGGCTGGAGAGGATCAACTGTGGATGCCTTTTGGGTATGGCGCAGCCAATGTGCTGTCCGGCAGTATGGAACCTGCTTTTTCGGCTGGAACACTGTTGATTATAAAAGAAGAAAAGGAGACTAAGCCAGGCGAGATTGTCGTTTATCAGGCAGAGAAAGAACTGATTGTACACAGAGTAGTATCCGTCGAGGGAGATACCATAGTGACGAAAGGTGATGCTAACACAGTATGCGACAGACCATTCCGAAGTGATGCCTTGAAAGGCAAGGTGATTGTCTGGATTCCACATGTCGGAGCAATTGCCAATATACTGGAAAATGTGGTGCTTCTGCTGACGGCATTGATATTGGTGACTGTAGTAGTACGCAGAATCAGAAATAAAGAAATATAAAATGACCGGCTGGGAATATTCATCCCGGCCGGTCATTTTATACGTTTATTTTTTCTTTTTGGATTTTGCAGATGCATTGGCAGCTGCTTCTTTATCAAGAGTATCCTGTGCTTTATGGCGTAACTTTGCGAAAAAGCCTTTCTTCTTCACAGGCTGCTCCAGCGGACCTCTTACTCCACGGACATCTGTAATATAAATGCCACTTACAGTAGCTTTTACTTCCTTCTTCACTGGGATGACATCGAATACCTTTGCGTCTGCAACCAGTGTCATGATTCTTGGACCAACTTTTGCTTTCACAATCGGAAGCTTGGAACGTCTCATAAGCTTTGGAGTCTGGTCAATGACCATCTGAGGGAGTCCGGAATCTTTTAAACGTAACATCTTCTTATCAATTACCAGCATGGAAACGGTCTGTTTTGCAGCTTCCATCTGTTCCATCTGCTCGGTCTGCTTCTTCTGGGCTTTTCTGCCAAAATAGTACAGAACACCGAGAACAATCACTAAAATGACAAGAATAATAATTAATACGTTAAGAAATGTCATTTTTCTCCTCCTCTGAATTCGCTTTTTTTATTCTAACATTCTTTTTTCAAAAGTGCAATAATCTTTCCGATTGTTTTTTGGGTAAACTTATGATAAAGTAAAAAAGAATATGTTTTTATGAAGGGATGAATGCTTATGGGGTATGAAGAAGATACACAAGCACGAGCGGCCAGGCGAAAAAAGCGTAAAAGACGACAAAGGACAATGGGATTTCTGATCCTTTTTCTGATGATACTGGTGATAGCCGGTGCGATTTGTTTTGTGATTCTGGGGAATGACGGAGATAATCTGGAACTTGTAAAGAATAGATTAGGAACCGTCGGTGAGACTGCCTCCGGCTGGATACAGTCAGTCAGGGACGCATTGCCGGATGGAATAAAAGAAAAGCTTCCAGCCGGATGGTTTGAGACTGAGACAGAGAGCGAAACGGAGACAGAGACTCAGAGCGAGACTGAGACAGAAGATCATTCGGATGAAGAAGCAGCACAGTTGATTGCTCAGGCAGACAGTATGGCAGTTTCTTATGATTATGATGGAGCAGCGGAGCTTTTGAAAGCTTCTTCTCTATATGCAGTGAGAACAGACCTTCAGCAGAAAGTGACCGATTATGAGGCACAGAAAGCAGCCTGCGTGGCCATCACGCCAGAAGAAGTGACTCATATTTTCTATCATACACTGGTAGTGGATCCGTCAAAGGCATTTAATCCAGATCTGGATGGATACGCCGGATGGCAGCAGTGGATGACGACAGTTTCTGAGTTTGATGAGATTACCCAGGAGATGTACGACAGAGGATATGTGCTGGTCAGCATTCATGATCTGATCAATAAAAAGACCAACGAAGATGGCAGCGTAACCATAGAACCGAATACCATTTATCTTCCGGAAGGAAAAAAGGCATTTGTACTTTCGTTGGATGATCTCAGTTATTATCATACGTATGACAACCATGGCGTGGCATCGAAGATTGTACTGGATGAGAATGGAAAGCCAACCTGTGAATATATTCAGGATGATGGTACGGTAGTGACCGGAGCTTATGATGCAGTGCCAAGACTGGATGCTTTCATGGAAGAACATCCGGATGGCTGTTATAAAGGTGCGAGAGGCATCATTGCCCTTACAGGATATAATGGTATTCTGGGATATCGTACCGATGGAACCTACAGTAAAGACCACAATACCAATTCTGATGTATATTATCAGGATGATCTGCAGTCAGAATGGCTGGCCAAACATCCAGACTTCAACTGGGAGCAGGAATGTGCAGATGCCAAAGCAGTTGCAGATGCTATGAAAGCTGACGGATGGGAGTTCGCAAGTCATACCTGGGGACATAAGAATGTAGGCGAGACAGACTATGATGATCTGGTGAGAGATACAGAGAGATGGTTTGAATATGTTTCCCCGTTGATTGGTGAGACAGATGCCATTATATTTGCTCACGGTGCAGACATTGCGTCGGATGGCTACACCAGTGACAATGCAAAGTACGAATATTTTAAGAGTAAAGGATTTGATATTTACTGTCCGGTGGACTCTGAACCTTATACAACTACTGTGACATCAGAGTATCTGCATCAGGGCAGACGGGATCTGGATGGTTACCGGATCTATAATGATGCAATATCAGAAAATCCAATGGCAGCAGATCTGTTTGATGCCAGTAAAGTACTGGATCCAGACAGACCACTTCCGGTACCAGACCTGTAAGATAGAAAAGAGACTGGGCGGACAGTCAGATATTGATGTGATGAGGCAAAGCCTTTTGCATAAAGAGGGAATATCTTGAAAGTGTGGAAGAAAAGAGGATAGGATCATGAAAAGAAAATCAGTAGTAGCACTGCTGGCTTGTGTAGCACTGGCTGCAACAGGATGCGGAAGCAGTGAAAAAGAAACAGAAAAAGCAACAGAAAAAGTAACAACAGAAGCAGCAACAGAAGCAGCAACAACAGAAGCTGCGTCTGAAACTGAGAGTGAAAGTGAAGCAGCGACCACTGAAGCGGAATCGGAAAGTGAAACCGAAAGCGAAAGTGAAGCAGCGACCACTGAAGCAGAATCTGAATCAGAATCTGAATCAGAAGAAGCAGCAGAGCTAAAGACAGGAAAAGCAGCAGCTGAGAGTGAAACTGAGAGCGAAAGCGAGACTGCATCAGAAACGGAAACAGAAAGCGAAAGCGAGACTGCATCAGAAACGGAAACCGAGAGCGAAAGCGAGACTGCATCAGAGACTGAAACCGAGAGCGAAAGCGAGACTACATCAGAGACTGAAACAGAAAGCGAAAGCGAGACAGCATCAGAGACCGAAACAGAAAGCGAAAGCGAGACAGCATCAGAGACCGAAACAGAAAGCGAAAGCGAGACTGTATCAGAGACCGAAACAGAAAGCGAAAGCGAGACTGTATCAGAAACTGAAACAGAAACAGGATCCGAGTCAGAATCTGAAACTGGCAGCGAGGCAGAGTCTGAAAGTGAAACAGAAACAGAGTTCAATGTGGCAGATCTTCCGGAATATGATGCAAGTGAGTATGTAACGCTTGGTGAATACAAAGACCTGACAGTAGAAGTTGCACCAGTAGAGGTTACTGATGAGCAGGTAATGGACAAGATTGCATCTGAGACAAAACAGACCCTGACAGAAGGTACTGTAGAGTCAGGTGATACCGTCAATATTGATTATGTCGGCAAGATCGATGGAGAAGAATTCGATGGCGGAAGTGCAGAAGGATATGATCTGGAGATCGGTTCCTGCACATTCATCGATGGATTTGAAGATGGTATTATCGGTATGCAGGTTGGTGACACGAAGGATCTGGAACTGAAGTTCCCAGAGGATTATCACAGCACTGATCTGGCTGGTAAAGATGTTGTATTTACGGTAACCGTAAATTCCATCTCCCGTGTACCGGAACTGACTGATGAAGTGGCAGACAGCGTAGTAGAAGGAATGACAGCAGAAGCATATCAGGAGAGTGTTCGCCAGGATCTGGAAGATCAGGCAAAGGAATCTCAGAAAACGGAAGCTGAGCAGAAGCTTCTTCAGGCAGTATATGAGAACGCGACAATAGATGGATATCCAGAAGAGAATCTGCAGTATACGATCAAGCGTGCAACGGATTACTATGAATGGCTGGCCAGCATGTATGGTATGTCACTGGATGATTATCTGAAAAATTACGGAATGACTCAGGACGAATTTAATGAACAGATTCAGCCGGTTGCAGAGGAAGCACTTGGTGAAGAGATGACTTTACTGGCCATCGCCAAAGAGGAGAACATCGAAGTATCTGATGAAGAATATGAAGCCGGACTGGCAAGATATGCAGAAGCACAGGGTATGGACGATCCATCCAAGCTGGAAGAAGCATATGGTGAGAACTATATCAAGAACAGTCTGCTTCAGGAAAAAGTTCTGGACTTCTTATATGAGAATGCAACGATCGAAGAAGTAGCAGAAACCGAAGCAGAATCTGAGAGTGAGTCTGAGACAGAAGCAGCATCAGAGGTAACATCTGAAGAAGAAACTGAGACAGAGACCACATCTGAAACAGAGACAGAGAGCGAAAGTGAGACAGCATCTGAAACAGAGACAGAATCTGAAACAGAAGCATAAATGAATAGTTGCAATAGGATTTTAAATTGCCTGTAAAGACTTCCTTTACAGGCAGTTTTACTATGTGGTATCATAAACAAAGAATCGGGATTCATTAAAGAATATCCGATAGAGAAGAACAGATATCAAAAGAGAAAAATGGAGGCACAGTATGATTCAGAAACTGATCAGTAATATTCAGAAAACCAAGGCACCAATCGTAGTAGGATTAGATCCTATGATGAATTATATTCCACAGCAGGTAAAAGAGAAGGCATTTCAGGAATTCGGAGAGACACTGGAAGGCGCAGCAGAAGCTATCTGGCAGTATAATAAGGAGATCGTGGATTGCACCTGTGATCTGATTCCGGCGGTGAAACCACAGATCGCCATGTATGAGCAGTTTGGAATCGAAGGAATGAAAGCCTTCAAGAAGACTGTTGATTACTGCAAGTCTAAGGGACTGGTGGTAATCGGAGATGTAAAGCGTGGAGATATCGGATCTACATCAGCAGCCTATGCAACCGGACATCTGGGAAAGGTACAGGTAGGAAGTAAGACCTACAGTGCTTTTGACGAGGACTTTGCTACCGTGAATCCATATCTGGGATCTGACGGCATCAAGCCATTTATGGAAGTCTGCAAGGAAGAAAAGAAGGGTTTATTTATTCTGGTAAAGACCTCTAATCCATCCAGTGGAGAATTCCAGGATCAGCTGATAGATGGCAAACCACTGTATGAACTGGTTGGAGAAAAGGTTGCACAGTGGGGCGAAGAATGTATGGGTGAACAGTACAGCTATATCGGCGCTGTCGTAGGGGCTACTTATCCTGAGATGGGAAAAGTACTGCGTAAAGTAATGCCGAAGTCTTATATTCTGGTTCCTGGCTATGGTGCACAGGGAGGAAAAGGTGCGGATCTGGTGCATTTCTTTAATGAAGATGGGCTGGGCGCAATTGTGAACTCATCCAGAGGTATCATTGCTGCATACAAGCAGGAAAAATATGCAAAGTTCGGAGCAGAACACTTTGGAGAAGCAAGCCGTGCAGCGGTAGAAGATATGGTGGCAGATATTAATCAGGCGTTGGAGAACAGATAGGAAAAGAGGAGTATAAGAAGATGGAACAGTATAAGCAGGAATTTATTGAGTTTATGGTGGACAGCCAGGTATTAAAGTTTGGAGAATTTACATTAAAGAGCGGAAGAAAGTCTCCGTTTTTCATGAATGCAGGGGCCTATGTGACTGGTACACAGCTGCGTAAGCTGGGCGAATATTATGCCAAAGCGATTCATGACAATTACGGACTGGACTTTGATGTCCTGTTTGGACCGGCTTATAAAGGAATTCCACTGAGCGTGGCCACTACAATGGCAATCAGTGAGCTTTACGGAAAAGATATCCGTTACTGCTCAAACAGAAAAGAAGTAAAAGATCACGGGGATACCGGAATTCTTCTCGGAAGCAAGTTAAAAGATGGCGACAGAGTAGTGATTATTGAGGATGTAACCACATCTGGTAAGTCTATTGAAGAGACATTCCCGATTTTAAAAGAGCAGGCAGACGTGGAAATAAAGGGCCTGATGGTATCTCTGAACCGTATGGAAGTCGGAAAAGGCGGAGTAAAGAGCGCACTGGATGAGATTCAGGAGAAGTATGGTTTCCCGGCACATGCGATCGTTACTATGGAAGAGGTAGTAGAGAGACTTTATAATCAGGAATGTCAGGGAAAGATTGTGATTGATGACAGTATAAAAGCAGCCATTGATTCATATTATGAACAATATGGAGCAAAATAGAAAAAGGAGGCTTGCATATGAATGAAAAAGTGTATCGCAGCATGAGTCTGGCAGGCGCCTGCAATATTGCAGTTGGAATCGTGATTCTGGTTATAGGGATTGCAGCAGGAGTGATGGCCATTGTATCCGGAGCAGGACTTCTGAAGACGAAGAAGAATATCATGTTCTAGCAGAGGGTGCAGCGTGAAAAAAGAAACAAAGAAAAAAATTCAGATTGTCAGTGCAGGACTGTTTTTGCTATATCTGATCTGTCTGACCTACTTTCTCTTTTTTGCAGAAAGTCTGGGCAGAAGTTATGCAGAGCGGGAATACACTTACAATCTGCATTTGTTTAAAGAGATCACCAGATTCTGGAGATACAGAAAAGAATTGGGTATGGCAGCGGTACTGGCCAACATTGTGGGAAATGTGATCTGCTTTATTCCGTTTGGCGCAATTTTACCTGTGCTGAATCGAAAAGCACGCAATTTTTTCATGATTCTGACTCTGTCTTTTGAATTCAGTCTGCTGGTAGAATGTACACAGCTGATTTCCAAAGTAGGAAGTTTTGATGTGGATGACCTGTTCCTGAATACTCTGGGAGGTGTCCTGGGATTCCTGCTATTTACTATTTGCAACAGAATGAGGAGAAAGCATTATGGCTAAAAAAACGATGTATTCTTTCGAAGAAAAGACGCATCCTACAGATGGAATCGTATCTACGATTATGGGAGGAATTTCTCTGGCGCTTCTGATTGTGGCAGTATATTCTTCTTATTATATGAGAGGAGATGCCGGAATCTATGCAGGAGCGTTTGGATTGTCAGGAATCTTGTTTGCGCTTGTGGGATTTATCATTGGAGTAAAGAGCTTTTCCAGAAAGAATATCAAATATAAATATCCGAAGATCGGATCCATCCTGTGTGGAATCGTGTTTGTCGTATGGCTGGGCGTAGCACTTGGAGGAGCATAAGGAGTGAAGAGATGCAACAGTTTGATGAGTTGAAAAAAGAAAGAATGCAGCTGGCAGCGGAGCGGATCAGTGAGATTGTCACAGAAGCAGCGATACCGGCACCATTTGCACGGTATTTTAAGGAAGAGGCAGAGTTTATCAGTCAGATGCTGGATCTGGCTGAGACCATTCGGACAGGAAAAACAGCAGACTGGACATTACAGGAATGGGAACAGTGCAATCAGAGAATGTATGCAGATATCCTGCCGGAGCAGTATGAACACTGTTTTGGCAATCCGGAGTATGCAGTAGCAGAGCTGGGGGAAGTACACGGAAGAATATTATCATTCCTGTACACAGAGATCAGAGGCATGATTGTGTATGCCTTCGAACAGAGATGGGAAGATCTGCTGATTGTATGCGAGCTGTTTATTGAAATCTATAATTGCTTTGAAGAGGAAGAATTACCGACTTACCGCCAGATCCAGCAGATTGTATACTGGTATGTCAGCGATTATAGCGATCAGACTCTTGCCTGTCGGATTCGGGAGGCCGTAGATCCAACGCTGGATTTTGCAACACGGATCATTACAGAAGAGGATCTGACAGATCTGCGTTACCTGTACAAATATGGTGAGTACGTCAATGCAAGTGTTCTGGGCACCGCCCGCTTCCTCAATAGTCTGCCGCAGGAAGAGATTGACCGCATTGCATCGGTCTATACAGAAGGATATCGGATGGGATTCGTTCTGGGAAATAAAGATCTGTCAAAGAAAAAGACAGTTAATATACGATATATTCTGGGATTTGAACGAATCATCCGCAAAGCGATCGAGAATTTTGCGCAGATGGGGCTGAAACCGGTGATCTATCGCAGCGCAGCACACAGCATTAATAAAAAAGAGCATATCCGCATCGGATATTATGGGGCAATTCCGAATAAGCAGTATGAATATGATCACAAGGGCGATGCAGCCATTTATCTGGATCGTGCATTTATGGAACGCAAGCTGGGGGTAATGCGCAGCGCTTATGAAGAGTATAAAGAACAGGCAAATACCCATGCCGGACCAGCCTGCGTGGAGACCTTCGGTGAAGTACCATTTGTTCCGGTGAATAAAGAAGCAGCCTATCGTCTGTCGGAAAAACAGCAGAAGATGGCCGTGGAACTGGCAAATGAGACGGCACAGATCACCAACCGCTATATAATTGGCGAAGAACGCAGTTTTACCATTATCGCATTCCCGGTACCGGAGATCGGAGAACAGTTTGAAGAGATCTTTGCAGAGACAGTGAAGATTAATACACTGGACTATCAGCTATATCAGAGAATTCAGCAGACCATCATAGATGCACTGGATCAGGGCTGCAAGGTACACATCCTTGGAAAAGACAGCAATCGAACGGATCTGACAGTGAGCCTGACTGAACTGAAGGATCCGCAGAAAGAGACGATTTTTGAAAACTGTGTGGCAGATGTGAACATTCCGGTGGGGGAAGTGTTTACTTCTCCGAGACTTGCAGGCACGACAGGTGTGCTTCATGTCAGTGAGGTTTATCTTGAGGAACTGCGTTATGAGAATCTGGAGATTCATTTCCAGGATGGTATGGTTACTGATTATACCTGCAGTAATTTTGAAGACGAAGAAGAAAATAAAAAATATGTCAGAGAAAATGTGTTGTTCCATCATGATACCCTTCCTATGGGAGAATTTGCCATTGGAACCAATACTACCGCCTATGTAATGGCAGAAAAATATGGTATTGGCAATAAACTGCCGATACTGATTGCAGAAAAGATGGGTCCTCATTTTGCAGTGGGAGATACCTGCTACAGTTGGTCGGAAGATACGGCAGTCTATAATCCGGATGGCAAGGAGATTATAGCAAGGGATAATGAAGTATCCATTTTACGAAAAGAAGATTTGTCAAAAGCATATTTTGGATGTCATACAGATATTACCATTCCATATAAGGAACTGGGGCTTTTGACCGTGCTTCATAAAGATGGCAGTCAGACGCCGATTATCCAAAACGGCCGATTTATTCTGCCAGGAACAGAAGAGCTGAATAAACCCTTTGCAAACGTGGGCGAATGAGTTGACAAGCAGAAAAAACGTTAGTAAAATAAGGGCTTAGAAGAATGCCTAAAAGTTTAAAGACAAAAGGAGAATGCACAATGACAAAAGTCGGTATTGTAATGGGAAGCGACTCAGATATGCCTGTTATGGCAAAGGCCGCTGATATTTTGGAAAAGCTTGGTGTGGAATATGAGATGACGATTATTTCTGCACACAGAGAACCAGATTTATTTTTTGAGTATGCAAAATCAGCAGAATCTAAGGGATGGAAAGTCATTATTGCAGGAGCAGGTATGGCAGCACATCTTCCAGGAATGTGCGCAGCGATATTCCCGATGCCGGTGATTGGCATTCCAATGCATACCACTTCTCTGGGAGGAAGAGATTCCCTGTATTCCATCGTACAGATGCCAACTGGCATTCCGGTTGCTACTGTAGCGATCAATGGAGGCGCCAATGCGGGACTGCTGGCCGCCAAGATTCTGGCTACTTCCGATCCGGAACTTCTTCAGAGACTGAAGGACTATTCACAGGAATTAAAGGAACAGGTAGAAGCAAAAGCAGAAAAGCTGGCCAAAGTTGGCTATAAAGAATACACAAAATAGAATAGAGGAGAACAGGTTATGGATTACAAGAACGCAGGTGTAGACATTGAAGCAGGTTACAAGTCAGTAGAACTGATGAAGGAGTCCGTAAAGAGAACTATGAGAGAAGAAGTTCTCGGAGGTCTGGGTGGTTTCTCAGGTGCATTTTCCCTGGCAAAGATCAAGAACATGGAGGAACCGGTTCTGTTGTCTGGTACAGACGGATGCGGAACGAAAGTAAAGCTGGCATTTATCATGGATAAACACGATACCATCGGCATTGATGCTGTGGCAATGTGTGTGAATGATATCGCCTGTGCAGGTGGTGAGCCACTGTTTTTCCTGGATTATATTGCATGTGGAAAGAATTATCCGGAAAAGATTGCCGCTATCGTAAGTGGTGTGGCAGAGGGCTGTGTACAGTCTGATTGTGCTCTGATCGGTGGAGAGACAGCAGAACATCCGGGACTGATGCCGGAGAATGATTATGACCTGGCAGGATTTGCAGTTGGTGTGGCAGATAAAAAAGACATGATCACCGGTGAACATATCAAGGCAGGAGATGTACTGGTGGGTATAGCATCTACCGGAGTACATAGCAATGGTTTTTCACTGGTTCGTAAAGTATTCCAGATGGATAAAGAAACATTGGATACTTATCACGAAGAATTGGGTAAGACACTGGGAGAGGCACTTCTTGCTCCAACCAGAATCTATGTAAAGGCTCTGCGCAGCGTAAAAGAGTCCGGTGTGACCATTAAGGGATGCAGCCACATTACCGGTGGTGGCTTCTATGAGAATATTCCGAGAATGCTTCCAGATGGAGCAAAGGCTGTTGTAAAGAAAGACAGTTACGAAGTACCGGCTATCTTCAAGATGCTGGCAAGAGAAGGAAAGATTGAAGAACAGATGATGTACAATACGTTTAATATGGGTATTGGCATGGTACTTGCGGTTGATCCTGCCGATGTGGAAAAGACACTGGCAGCTCTTGAAAAGACAGGGGACAAGGCTTATGTGATCGGTGAGATTGCAGACGGAGAAAAAGGAGTAGAATTATGCTAAAACTGGCAGTTCTGGTCTCCGGAGGCGGTACGAACCTTCAGGCCATCATGGATGGAATCGCAGATGGGACGATCACGAACACAGAAATTGGTGTAGTAATCAGTAACAATCCAGGTGCGTATGCACTGGAGCGGGCAAAGAAGGCCGGTATTCCGGCGGTTTGTGTGTCACCGAAGTCTTATGCAGACAGAGAAACTTTTAATCAGGCGCTGCTTCAGACAATTCAGTCCTATGAACCGGATCTGATTGTACTGGCAGGATGTCTGGTGGTCATACCGAAGATAATGATTCAGGCGTACCCGAATCAGATTATCAACATTCACCCGTCGCTGATACCTTCCTTCTGCGGAACTGGCTATTATGGCCTGAAGGTGCATGAGAAGGCTCTGGAACGCGGTGTAAAGGTGACTGGAGCAACGGTACATTTTGTGGATGAAGGAACCGATACCGGTCCGATTATCTTGCAGAAGGCAGTTGAGATACAGCAGGGAGATACTCCAAAGATTCTGCAGCAGAGAGTGATGGAGCAGGCAGAATGGGTTATTATGCCAAAGGCGATTGACCTGATCGCTAATGGACGTATCAGAGTGGAGAATGGAAAAGTAGTTTTCATGTGAGGAGGACGTATGAAAGTATTAATCGTAGGAAGCGGCGGAAGAGAGCATGCCATCGCATGGAAGATTGCGCAGAATAAAAAAGTAGAGAAAATCTACTGTGCACCGGGAAATGCCGGAATCGAAGAATTTGCCGAATGTGTACCGATCGGTGCCATGGAATTTGACAGGCTGGCAGCATTTGCAAAAGAACATGAGATTGACCTGACAGTGATCGGTATGGACGATCCCCTGGTTGGCGGAATTGTAGATGTGTTTGAAGCACAGGGATTAAGAGTATTCGGACCACGCAGGAATGCAGCAATTCTGGAAGGATCCAAAGCCTTTTCCAAGGATCTGATGAAGAAGTATCATATTCCAACGGCTGCATATGAGAATTTTGACGATTCGGAGAAAGCACTGGAATATCTGGAGACGGCAAAGTTCCCGATTGTATTAAAAGCAGATGGACTTGCCCTTGGAAAAGGTGTACTGATCTGCCAGACACTGGAAGAAGCAAAAGCTGGTGTGAAGTCTATTATGCTGGATAAGCAGTTTGGTGCATCCGGCAACCGTATGGTCATCGAAGAATTTATGACCGGACGGGAAGTATCTGTATTGTCTTTTGTAGATGGCAAGACCATTAAGACCATGACCAGTGCACAGGATCACAAGAGAGCCGGTGACGGAGATACTGGACTGAATACAGGCGGTATGGGAACATTTTCTCCAAGTCCTTTCTACACGAAGGAAGTGGATGAGTTCTGCGAAAAATATATTTATCAGCCAACGGTAGACGCTATGGCAGCAGAAGGCAGAGAGTTCAAGGGAATTATATTCTTTGGACTGATGCTGACAGAAGACGGACCAAAAGTTCTGGAATACAATGCCCGTTTTGGAGATCCTGAGACACAGGTTGTGCTTCCGAGAATGAAGACAGACCTGGTAGAGGTGTTTGAGGCATGTATTGATGGAACACTGGATCAGATTGATCTGGAATTCGAAGATAATGCGGCAGTCTGCGTAGTCCTTGCATCGGATGGGTATCCGGTAAAATATGAAAAAGGTTATGTGATATCCGGATTCGAAAATTTTAAGGACAAAGACGGCTATTATGTATTCCATGCCGGAACAAAGAAAACAGAAAAAGGAATCGTTACAAACGGTGGACGTGTGCTGGGAGTAACGGCCAAGGGAGCGGATCTGAAAAAGGCTCGTGCCAATGCCTATGATGCGGTAAACTGGATCAGTTTTGAGAATAAGTATTATCGACATGATATAGGAAAAGCCATTGATGAGGCTTAGAACAAAAGAAAGAGGTAAAAACATGAAGGAAATGAAGAAAATCATCGGCCGGGTGTTGCTGCTGATGTGCTCTCTGATCTGCCTGCTGGCAGTCAGTATATCTGCAGAAGACTATGACAGTACATCCGGGGACAATTCCCTGTACAGCCTGGGACTGGAAAATGCAGTCTCCTGTGAGCCGGAATTCTATTATGCAACACTGGAATACAACGTTACAGTAGCAGGAGGAACGAAAGAGCTTCAGCTGGATCCTGTAAAATCAGCGGACAGCGCAGAGATTACTGATATCAGCGGAACGGAATTGTCCGATGATGGAACAGGTACCGTATCTATTTCGGTACAGGCAGCGAATGGAGCAACGGCTACTTATGTGCTGCATGTAACAAGTGATGGAAGCCAGAGCGAGACAGAGACTGAAGATGCAGCTGCAAAGGCAGAATCAGAAGCAAAAGCAGAATCTGAGAAGCTGGCAGCAGAATCTGAAAAGGTTGCGCAGTCAGAAGCAGCAGCACAGCTGGAACAAAAAACACAGCAGCTGACTTCTCTCCAGAAAGAAAACGATGATTTCGCAGATCGTCTGGACAAGCTGATGAAGATTTTATATGGATTGATTGCATTTGCAGTAATCCTGTTATTCGTGATCATCAATCAGAGCCTGAGAAACAAGGATATGAAAGATGAGATCAAGTCCTTAAAAGGACAGGTAACAGAAAGCTATGAATATGCAAGAAAAGAACAGAACATGAGAAGTGATTACTATTATGCACCTGTTCAGAATACACCACAGCCGATGCAGGGACAGAATCCACAGATGAATGATATGTCCGGAACAGTACATGCAGCATTTGGCAATGCTTCCCAGAAGCTTCAGGCACAGCCAATGAATATGGCGGCAGCCACACAGGAAGCAGCACCTGCTCCATCTAAGAAAGAGTTAAAGAGACAGGAGAAGGAAGCCAGGAAGGCTGCAAAGAAAGCAAAGGGCAGAGATGCAAGACAAATGCAGCCAGAACCGATGATGCAGCAGGATCCAATGATGGCACCACAGCAGAATGTGCAGCCTCAGATGCCTCCGCAGCAACAGGTACCACAGCAGATGCAGCAGGTTCCGCCACAGCAGCCGACTATGGTACAGAGCAGTATTGAAGAACCAGATGTTAATGTAGATATGATTGATTTATAGAACAAAGGAAAAAGAATCTCGTTTTCATACGGGGTTCTTTTTTTCTTTTCTTGATTTGCACCCGTCATCTGTGCTATAATCTGTATAACAGATGGCAATATAACCATACAAGATGAAAGAAATGGAAGTGAGCATATGGTAATGATAGAGATAGATTTTCAGAGCGATGAAGCTATTTATATTCAGCTCCGAAATCAGATTATTCTTGGAATTGCAACGTCATCGCTCCAGGAGGGGGAAGCACTTCCGTCCGTACGACAGCTTGCAGATGATATCGGGGTGAATATGCATACGGTGAATAAGGCATATTCCGTATTGCGTCAGGAGGGATTTCTGCGGCTTGACAGGAGAAAAGGGGCTGTGATAGCCTTGGATGTAGATAAGATGCAGGCGATGGAAGAATTAAGAAGCAGTCTTCGGGTCAGCCTGGCCAAGGCCTGCTGTAAGAATATTACAGAGGACGAGATCCACAGTATGGTGGATGAGATTTTAAAAGATATGAAGAATGGAAGGATGTAGAATATGCAATATACCGAACAGGTAAAGCGGGCATTGAAATATGCAAAACAGACCGCAAAACAATGCGGACAGAGTTATATCGGGTCTGAACATTTACTGATGGGGCTGATGCGGGAAGAGAACGGTATGGCTTCAGCAATTTTGAAGGAATGCAAAGTAGATGCACAGAAGCTGATGGAGTTGATTCAGGAACTGATCGTCCCTGAAGGAATGTTAGCAGAACGGGGAATCATGGATTATTCACCCCGTGCGACAGAAATCCTGGCACAGGGTGAGGAAGAAGCACAGTTCTTTGGACAGGAGAAGATGGGAACGGAACATTTGCTTCTGGCAATTCTGAAGGATGTAGATTGTGTGGCCACCAGACTGCTTCACACAATGGGAATACAGGTACAGAAGGTATTTATGGCAGTATTGGAATGTCTGGGGCTGGAAGAGAGCCGTTATAAAGAATATATGCGTACAGTAAAAAGCAACCAGGCGGCAGGTCAGCAGGGAGGAACCATGCTGGAACAGTTCAGCCGTAATCTGACACAGCAGGCAGCGGAAGGACGCCTGGATCCAGTAGTAGGGCGTGAGGCAGAGATTGAACGGATTATCCAGATCCTGAGCAGAAGAACCAAGAACAATCCATGCCTGATTGGAGAACCAGGTGTGGGAAAGACAGCTATAGTGGAAGGACTGGCACAGCGTATTGTGGCAGATACCGTACCGGACAGTATCAGAGGAAAGAAGCTGTATACGCTGGATATGGCAGCAATGGTGGCCGGATCCAAGTATCGAGGCGAATTCGAAGAGCGAATCAAGAGGGTGATTCAGGAAGTTTCAGAGAGAAGTGATGTGTTGTTGTTTATCGATGAGCTTCATACCATCATTGGTGCTGGCGGTGCAGAAGGCGCCATGGATGCATCAAATATTCTGAAACCGGCACTTTCCCGTGGTGAGATTCAGCTGATTGGGGCGACTACGATCGGTGAATATCGCAAGTATATCGAAAAAGATCCTGCGCTGGAGCGACGTTTCCAGTCTGTTGTAGTGGAAGAACCAAAGCCAGAGGAGACGGTAGCGATCCTGAAGGGGCTGCGAAAGGCTTATGAGAACCATCATAAGGTGACGATTACGGACGAAGCGATAGAAGCAGCAGTGACCTATGCCACACGCTATATCAATGATCGTTTCCTGCCAGACAAGGCGATCGATCTGATCGATGAAGCGGCATCCAGAAGGCAGCTGAAGCGTGCAGAAACGGCGGATGGACTTGGTGTACTTCAGGAAAAAATGGAGGAACTGTCCGAAAAGAAGGAAAATGCCATTATTTTAGGTGAATGGGAAGAGGCCTCCAGATACAATCAGGAACAGAACAAGCTGATGAAAAAGCTGGAGGAGACAAAAAGACGCCATGATCAGAAGGCTGAGAAGAAACGGCCGGAGATTGGCGAGAATGAGATCGCAGAGATCGTATCTATGTGGACAAAGATTCCGGTGCAGAAGCTGGAAGAAAAGGAATCCCATCGGCTGCTGAAGCTGGAACAGACCCTGCACCAGAGAGTGATTGGACAGGATGAGGCAGTGACAGCAGTGGCGAAGGCGATCAAGCGAGGCCGTGTGGGACTGAAGGATCCGAAACGTCCGATTGGTTCGTTCCTGTTCCTTGGGCCGACCGGTGTGGGAAAGACGGAACTGTCCAAGGTACTGGCAGATGTGGTGTTTGGCAGTGAACAGGCCATGATCCGTGTAGACATGTCCGAATATATGGAGAAACACAGCGTATCCAAGCTGGTGGGATCACCTCCAGGATATGTGGGATATGAAGAAGGTGGACAGCTCAGTGAGAAAGTCAGAAGGAATCCGTATTCTGTGATTTTGTTTGATGAGATAGAAAAGGCTCATCCTGATGTATTTAATATTTTACTGCAGGTACTGGATGATGGTCATATCACGGACGCCCAGGGAAGAAAGGTGGATTTTAAGAACACCATTCTGATTATGACATCTAATGCCGGTGCGGCAGCAATTCAGGAACCGAAGAAGCTGGGCTTCCTGGCAGGAGAGGATGAGAAGCAGAATTATCAGCGTATGAAGGGCAATGTCATGGAAGAGGTGAAGCGGGTCTTCAAGCCGGAGTTCCTGAACCGAATTGATGAGATCATCGTCTTCCATTCCCTGAACAAGGAAGAGATTGCGAAGATTGTGGCACTGCTGCTGAAGGAATTTGAAAAGCGCTGCAAAGATCAGATGGATATTGAGCTTCATGTGCGTGACTCTGTGAAGAAGCACATTGCAGAGACCGGATACGATGCCAAATATGGCGCAAGACCGTTAAAGAGAGCCATTCAGACACAGCTGGAGGATGCTCTGGCAGAAGAGATTCTGGAAGGAAGAATTAAGAGGGGCGATAAGGTCGCTGTGGGGTATGTCAACGATAAAATGAGATTTAATGTGAAATAGATTCGGGAGAAGTATATGGCGAAAGCAAAATCAACCGCTTTTTTCTGTCAGAACTGCGGTTATGAATCAGCAAAGTGGCAGGGGCAGTGTCCGGCCTGCCATGAGTGGAACACCTTTACAGAGGAGCCGGTGGCGAAGATAACCGGCTCAGCTTCGGTAAAGAAGGCGGCAGCAGAGATACGGCCAGTACGGCTGTCAGAGATACAGACGGATGAGAGCCAGAGGATCTCTTCTGGTATGGAAGAACTGGATCGTGTGCTGGGAGGCGGTATTGTGGCCGGTTCTCTGATGCTGGTGGGTGGTGATCCGGGTATTGGAAAGTCAACACTGCTTCTGCAGGTCTGCCACAATCTGACCGGAACGGGGCATAAGGTGTTGTATGTATCTGGAGAGGAGTCAGCGCAGCAGATTAAGCTGAGGGCAAAGCGGATCGGGGATTTTAAGGATGATCTGATGCTGTTGTGTGAGACGAATCTGGAGCTGATACGTTCGGTTATAGAGAAGACCAGGCCGGAGATCGTAGTGATCGATTCTATTCAGACCATGTATCACGAGGCAGTGTCAGCAGCGCCGGGCAGTGTGTCTCAGGTGAGAGAAGCTACCAATGTATTGATGCAGATTGCAAAAGGAATGGGAATCTCCATTTTTCTGGTGGGCCATGTGACCAAAGAAGGCGTGGTGGCAGGACCGAGAGTGCTGGAACATATGGTAGATACGGTATTGTATTTTGAGGGAGACCGCTATGCATCTTACCGTATTTTGAGAGGCGTAAAGAACCGTTTTGGCTCGACCAATGAGATCGGTGTCTTTGAGATGCGGCAGAGTGGTCTGCGGGAAGTGACCAATCCGTCAGAATATATGCTCGATGGCAAGCCGGAGAATGCATCAGGTTCTATTGTAGCCTGCTCCATGGAAGGGAGCCGTCCAATTCTCATTGAGATCCAGGCGCTGGTGTGTCACACCAATCTGCCGATGCCACGCAGAACCACGGCGGGCACCGATTTTAACCGTGTGAATCTGTTACTGGCGGTGCTGGAAAAGCGGGCAGGAATGCAGATGTCAGCCTGTGATGTGTATGTGAACATTGCAGGTGGGATTCGGATGACAGAGCCAGCTATTGACCTGGGCCTGATTCTGGCGCTGGTATCCAGTTATAAAGATATTGCTATAGATGAGAAGGCCATCGCTTTTGGCGAAGTGGGTCTGAGCGGAGAGATCCGCTCAGTGAATATGGCACAGCAGCGTGTACAGGAAGCAAAGAAGCTGGGATTTGAGACAGTGCTGATGCCGAAGGTATCTATGAAAGCATTGCAAAAGGTAGAGGGAATCCAGATCATTGGACTGGAGACCGTGCGTGATGCTGTGCAGTATCTGATGAGAATGAGATAGTATAATGGGGGGTATCACATGCTTTCATGGATGTGATACCCCCCATATTGTAGAATTTTTCATTTTTATGTCCCTGGTATCAATAAAAATTCTCAGATTAAATATCGAGTGCGGCGTGGTAACCTTCATAGACCGCATTGGTAATAGTAGATACTTTGGAGGCATCACCAATAACTGCAATGTATGGAGCACTGTCACGCAGGCTGTTTACCAGGCTGGTACGGGAATGCTGTCCCAGAGCGCAGATCACGGAAGTACCCGGGATCAGAATCTCTTCTCCAGTGTCAGTTTCACACAGAACTCCCTCATCTGTTACGGCAAGTCCTTTGCAGCCGGTATGGACTGTCACATACTTATCCACTTCTTTTAGCAGCAGAGGACGATGACGGATATTGGCATCTGGAGCCAGTTCCTGACGCATTTCTACCAGATGCACATGCTTTCCTTCCATGCCAAGATGGATGGCACATTCGCATCCGGCCAGTCCTCCGCCCAGAACAACAACCTGATCGGTAACCTTTTCTTTTTCAAGATAATAGTCATTTACGATCACAACATTGTCTCCATCCAGTCCTTTGATTGGCGGAACCAGAGGCTCAGATCCAACGGCAATGATCAGTGCATCCGGATTTTCCTTTTCTACATACTCTGGTGTGACTTCTGTGGAGGTACGGATTTCTACGCCGGAATTCCGTGCAAAAAGCGCATAAGTCTGAGATAACTGGTACATTTCCTGTTTAAATGGAATCGCCTGCTCACTTTTCAGAATGCCACCCAGCTGCGCCTCTTTTTCGCATAAAATAACCTGGTGTCCGCGCCTTGCAGCGGTATAAGCTGCATAGAGACCTCCAGGTCCACCGCCGGCTACCAGAACTTTCTTAGATACCGGTGCTGGAGATACTTCATTTCCTTCAATTTCCCGTCCAATTAATGGATTAACAGTGCATCGCCTGGTGGCAGTAACGGCACGCTCTGCCATGCAGGTGAAACAACGCAGACAGTGTACGATTTCGTTTTCACGGTTTTCCATGATTTTCCTTGGGAGAAACGGGTCAGCCAGAAGGGCTCTGGCCATATATACAATATCGGCTTTTCCGGAAGCGATGATCTCTTCCATCTGCTGTGGATCATTCAGACCGCCTAACGTGGCAACCGGAACAGAGACATGTTTTTTAATCTCAGCGGCAAGATAGACATTGCATCCGTGCTCTTTGAACATGGATGGATGCGTATCACCAAAACCACGCTGGTAGGTACCGGCAGATACATGAATAATATCCACATATGGCTCAATCATCTGGGCAATGCGAACACCTTCTGCCAGATCATAGCCACCGTCGAAAAGCTCAGATCCACTCATGCGGAATTCAATCGGGAATCCAGGTCCAACAGCTTCTCTGACAGATTTTAATACTTCAATGGCAAGACGGCAGCGGTTTTCCAGACTTCCGCCATATTCGTCGGTACGTTTATTAAAATATGGGGAAAGAAACTGGTTTAACAGCCAGCCATGTCCACCGTGAATCATGATCATACCGAATCCGGCGCGCTTTGCAAGACCTGCAACACGGCCATAAGAAGCGACAATGTCCGAAAGCATGTCTGTGGTCAGAGCTTTGACCGGAACCCCATCTGGACGGACGGTATCGCTTGGACCCCATTGATGCATATTGTGCTGTTTGCTTTTATCAGTCATATAAGTACCGGCATACATACCAGAATGAGACAATTCCAGGCTCGGAACAGCTCCATGGCGGTGAATGGCATCAGCTGTATAAGTGGCTGCTGCCAGAGAATTCAGGATAGAAGTATCCAGGTGGTAAGCGTGCGAACCATCGGTCTCAGGGTGCACCATACATTCACTGACGGTAACCGCACCAGCGCCGCCTTTTCCTCTCAACTCGTAAAAAGCTGTGGATTTTGGACCAATACAACCATCATTGGTGATATCAGTTCCTCCCATAGGTGCAGAAAACATACGATTACGGAATGTTACCCGTCCAATGGTGATAGGACTGCATAAATGTGGAAAATGCCTTTTCATGTTTTGTTCCCTCCAATGTCTTTGTGTAGATTTGCTAAATATAGCATAGCAGGAATGGAAGAAACCATCCATCAATAGAATGACGGTACCTGTCAACAAATGGTTGATACCTGAGAAAGCTGAATCAGGGAAGCAACCACAGAAGAGGAAGAATCATTCTCCCGGCAGATCATAGATACTTTCCATGGAATGGCATCCCGCAGTGGAATCGCATGAAGATCTCCCAGCAGATGATCAGACTGGTGGATATCAGCGTCAATACCGATCCCGGACTTCTCCCGACAGAAACGGTAAATCAGAGGACTTTCCATAGTACGTATGGCGATGGCAGGTGAAAAACCGAAATCACTGCATCGCTGAATCAGATTGTGATAGCTGTCATACTTTTGATTCAGAGTGATCAATGGCTGCTCTTTCAGATCCTCTATACTGAGACTGTCCCGTTCATAGAAGGGATGACCTGGATAGACAAGGGCAATCATATGACAGCTGAATACAGGAACAGAAAAAAGGTCAATCTGAGGTATCGTACCAATCACAAATCCGGCATCCAGTGAGCCATTAACAACCTTTTCTAAAACTTCTTTATTTATCAGCTCTTCCCACTGAATGGACAGATCAGGAAATTCCTGAGACAGTTGATTTAACTTCTGTAATGGAAGTATATTCAAAACACCACAGGCGAAGCCGATGCGAAAAGGTCTGCCATCTTTGTCAATCTGTTGAATCGTAACTTTGAGATCTTCCAGACGGTAGAGAATTTTCTGACTCTGTTCGTAAAAATAATCACCGGTTTTGGTAGGAATCATACCACTGGAAGTGCGCTCAAAAAGGAGGGTATGAAGTTCTTCTTCCAGTCGGCTGATGATGCGGCTCAGACCCTGCGGGGTAATAAATAAATGTCTGGCAGCCTGATTGATGCTGCGTTCTTCGTATACAAGACGAAAACAGCGAAGATCTTTGGTATCCATAGGCACCTCCTTATTTCTTTAACATAGCAAAGGACAGCAGCAGCACCAGCCGTACTTTGGCATCATCCAGATTCAGCCTTGTCAGCTTCTGAATACGCTCCAGGCGATAGAAGAGTGTACTGCGGTGAATAAATAATGCATTGGCTGTCTGAAGGGCATTGCGTTCCAGAGACAGATACACATTCAGTGTATGGAGCAGTTCGGTATTGTTTTCTTCATCATATTTTTTTAATATGGATAAACTCTGGTGACAGAGCAGCTCAGGAGAGATCTGTGTGGTACTTTGTTCCAGCATGTAGTCCAGAATATAGTCATCAAAGCGGTAGCACCAGATCATGCTGCCGCTTTTTTTGCCCAGTTCCAGGGCAGCAGCAGCCTGAGAGTAGGCCTGAGGAAGCTGCAGGAAGTCCTGAATTACGTTGCTTGCACCCAGCTTATACAGACCTTCACGCAGGATGATAGCCAGAGCGCTGAGAATATCTGAGGTAGAGGAATCATCATAGGACAGATTGACGACTACGGCGATGCCCTGGTGATAAATAAAAGCACAGCCATCTGGAATCTGGGCTTCAATATGCCCTAAGGTAGCCATGGAGGAATGCATCTGTTCGTTCTGATGGTCACTTTCCAGACGGAGACAGAGATAACGGTCATGCATATTCCAGTTCAGAAAGTGAAGAGAGTGCTGAAGCTGGCTCTCTTCAAACACTTTGCCGTCCAGATAATCGGTGAAAAACTGGCGAATATCGTTCCCCATGTTCAGACGGAACAGCATATGCTGATGCAGGCACAGTTCGATAAAAGTTCCCAGATGGTTGATAGCCAGAAAATGACTGGGAAGAATCAGGGACTGCAGTTCATTCACACACAGACGTCCCATATAGTTTTTATCCAGCCAGAGATTAAAATAGAGAATCCGATAGCCACGCATATCTTCAGAATAGATATTAGGACCCTTGGTGGTCAGAGTGCGCAGATATTCCATATCCAGACGAAAGTCCTGAATCAGGCTTAAGGGAACCGTAAGCCGGCCGGTTCTGGGATCCCGTTCCCATATGGACATGCCCCGTACCTGCCGTGGACAAGACAAAATGTAGAAGTTGGTGTCATGGGCGAAGATGGGGTTATTAAAAATTGGCAGACTGGCTTCCAGCATTTCATCAATGGGATCGGAACTTTGCAGGGCATTCTGCAGCTGTTTGTCCCAGTTCAGATATTTCTCAAAGGTCTGCTGTACCAGATTGAGGATTTCTGGAAAGTCCGATTCTTCTCCGACACAGAGAATATGAGCAGAATCAGAAAATTCGGAGAGATCTGCCGTACCGGCAATCAGAAAATTGGCATGATCATAATAGCAGATTGCCCTGGTGATCTGACTGGCTGGGATCAGGTAGATATATTTGGAAAAAAGAGCTTTTCCCATCTGAAAAATTCGTATGCCACAGAGACACTGCGGATCAGATCCGGCTTTTATGCGGATATCAGAAAAACGATCCGACAGAGAGTCTGATAGGATGTGGAGGTTCAGTTTGAAAGAATCTGGATAATTTGCAGTATATTCCTGATAATTATACATGTTGTTGTCTCCTGTAGGCTGAATTTGAGAAAATTATAACATATGACATAAAAATAATGCAAGATTTGCAATTGAATTATTGTGTAAAATTACAACAGGCACTGTACAAAACGTCGGAATCTAGGAAAAATATTTGGAACCGTATGTGGCATTTACGAATGAGTCACAGATATACTATACTGACATCAGAGATTAGCTCAGAAGAGCAATCAGCGGAACATGGCCAGATCCGAAAAACAAGAAGGGGGAAAAGAAAGATGAGTAATGAAAAAAACTCAGGTAAGAAAAAAGGACTCAGTAATGCACTGAAATATTTCTTTGGCGTTGGAGATGCCGGCTTTGTATTAATGAGTAACATTGAAACATTTTACTTCATGACATTCCTGACCGATATTGCAGCATTCAGTGCAGGAATCGCAGGTCTGATCAACTCCGTATTTACCATTGTGGATGCATGCCTGTCATGGCTGTATGGTGGAATTATCAATGGTACAAAAGCTAAGAAATGGGGACGTTATCGTTCCTGGCTGATCATGATTCCATGGATCGTACCATTCTTATATGCGTTCATGTTTATCCGTGTCAGCGATAATGAAATGTTATCCGCAGTTATCATCATTGCGGCAGCTATTGCTTCCCATGTAGCATGGAACTTCAGCTATGTGGCTAATGCTACACTGATCAGTGTCGTAGGAAAGACACCGGAAGAAAAAGCAACACTGGCTTCTTCCAGAGCAACCTGGAATAACATCGGTGGCCTGTTATTCTCTTACTTGGGACTGCCATTTGCAACACTGCTGGCTGGTTATGTAGGAGAAAAGAATAAGTTCGCAGCAGCAGCATTCTGTCTTGGTATCTTAATGGTAGTAACGTACTTCGCTCACTTCAAGATGACCGAAGGATATGAAGAGATCGAAACAAAAACACAGGCAGCAAGTGGAAAAGATAAGACAAAAGTATCCATTCCGGAAATGTTTTCTTCTCTGTTCCAGAATCCGCCACTGATGGTACTGATGCTGGCCGACCTGGCAAAGTGGTGTGTAAAATTCGTAACAGCTGCATCTGCGATTTATTACTTCCGTGATGCTATGGGCAATCCGGGACTGATGGCTCCATATCTGCTCAGCGTAGCCATTGGTGCAATCCTGGGAGCATTTGTAATGAGATATATCTCAAAGGCACTGTCTTCCAGAACAACGATGATTCTTGCTTATGCTGGAATGACCGTTTCCCTGTGCCTGATTTACTTTATGTATGGTAATGCATATGCAGTTATTGCATTGATGACCGTTGCACAGTTCTTCTATGGTATGGCTTTTGCAGCATCTCCTGCACTGTACGCAGATACCGTTGTATACGCAACCTGGAAGAGTGGAAAAGATGCATCTGGATGGATCATGGGACTTCAGAATCTTCCATTAAAAGTAGCCGTATTCCTTCGCGGAACAATCCTCAGCGCATGTCTGGTAGCAGTTGGCTGGCAGTCAGGTGTGGTACTGGAAGGTACAGCAAGACAGGGTATGACCATTGCATTTGCACTGGTTCCGGCGATCTTCTGTCTGGTTGGTATGCTGCTTCTGATCTTTGGATTTAAGATCACAAGAGATAAGGTTGAGACTTATCAGGCTGAGATCAATGCGAGATCATAAAAACAGAAATATATAATTTGGAGGTATTTATTATGCTTACAGCAAAAGAAAACTTATTAGAGACATTAAAAGTAGACGGCAAACCGGATCGTCTGGTAAAACAGTATGAAGGAAATGCATTCTTCCCTCCAAACCCGGCAGCAATGTATATCAGAGGCAACCGTCATCCAGGAATGGAACCAATGAAAGACCGCTTTGGAACTACCATTCTCTGGCCGGAAAACCAGGTAGCAGCAATGCCTCATGTAACCAATGACAACAAGGTGATCAGCGATATTACGGAATGGAAAGATCAGCTGGTAATGCCGGATCTGGAAGCAAACTGCTCTGACCCTGCACTGTGGGAACCGTTCATTAAACAGGCGGAAGAGATTCGTGCCAAAGGTGATCTGGTTATGGCATTTATGCCTACCGGTGTATTTGAAAGACTTCATTTCCTCATGGGATTCGAAGATATGCTGATGAACTTCCTGCTGGAGCCGGAAGATATGATGGATCTTTGTAATGCAATCGGTGAATATCGTTATCAGTATATGAAGCTGATCGTAGATAACATCAAACCAGATGTCATGCTCAGCCATGATGACTGGGGATCCAAACATTCTTTATTCGTCAGCCCGGATACCTGGCGTGAATTTATCAAACCACAGTATGTAAAGACCTATGGTTATATGAAAGAGCGTGGTATTATCATTATGCATCACGCAGATTCCTTCATGGAACCAATCGTAGAAGATATGGTAGAACTGGGAATTGATATCTGGCAGGGAGCACTTCCGGAAAATGATATTCCAAAGCTCCAGAAACAGCTGGCTGGCAGAATGACATTGATGGGCGGACTTGATGCATCTGTCGTAGACCGTGCAGATTCTACCGAAGAAGAGATCCGCAAGGAAGTACGCAGAGCATGCCAGACTTATGGACCAGGCGGACACTTTATTCCATGTATTACCTACGGTGCTCCAGGATGCCTGTTTAAACATGTAGATCCGATCATCAATGATGAAATTGACAAATACAATAAAGAAACTTATGGGATTTAAAGCCTCCGGCATAGAATAGGAGAGGCACCAAAAGGACAGAAAATGAGCCGGGAAAATCACGTTCCCGGCTCGGTTTTTATCCTGATGGGAATAAAAAAGGGAGAAGGTATGGAAAAAACAACATATAAATGGTCTGCGTACCTGAAGTTCGTAGCATTTTCGTTATTGGGGATTTTTGTATTTTTTATCAATGTACCATTTCCGGGATATGAGATACAGCTTGGAATCTGGAAATGGGGAGCTGTTCCGGCACAGAGTAATGTGATGGTGTCTCATCTGACCAATTTTCTAAAAGCAGCATTGTTTACAGGTAATTTTAAAGCAATGCCGCTGATCGTGTGGGGAATTGGTGTTTATAGTATTGTGGACCTGTTTGTACTGCGGCCGGATAAGTTCTGGCATACAACCAAAGTAGCAGCCGTATTTGCCGTATTTAAAATTGTGGGATTTGGTCTGTTATGCTTTGCTATGCTGGAGATCTATCTGGGCTGGCATCCAGGATTTATGGGATGGTTTTTTGAACCAGTGCCATCACTGAGTGATAAAAGTATCTGTATGTTTATTATGAACAGTATTCTGGTGACGATCTCCATTTCTATTCCGGCAGCATCGTTATTCCTGCCATTGCTGGTGGATTATGGACTGGTGGATTTTGTAGGCGTACTGGTACGGCCAATTATGCGTCCGGTATTCAAACTCCCTGGAAGAGCGGCTGTGATCATGGTGTCTGCATTTCTTGGAAATTTTTCAGTAGGACATATTGCGGTGAATGATCAGTATAAAACGGGAAGAATGACAGAACGGGAAGCGGTAGTAATCGGAACAAGTTTTTCTACCGTGTCGGTGGGATTTTTGATGGCTTTGGCCAACAATACCGGATTAAATGAACGTGGATACTGGAATTTGTATTTCTGGACTGCATTTTTGATTACACTTTTGGTCAGCCTGATCGGTGTGCGGATCTATCCGCTTCGTCAGATCCCTGATCGTTGTTATCCGGGAGTGGAAGCCTGTCCGGAACCACTGATCAAGAAAAACATTCTGAAAGTAGCCTGGAAAGAGGCACTGGATGTGGCCGCGAATCAAGAACCGCTGATCAGCAGAATCGGTTATATCATGAAAGAAACGATCGGTGTACTGGGAACTGTAGCATCAGGAACAGCCTTCTTTGCAACAGCGGGTGTACTGCTGTATACGTATACACCGATTGTGAAATGGGTGGGTTATCTCTTCTATCCATTTATGAGAATCTCTATTCCAAAGGCGGAAGCCGTGACTGCCTGTACCGGCGCAGCTGTATCATTTGTCGAAGTGACTATTCCGGCACTGCTGGTAACAGTAGGAGAATGGAGTATGCGTACCAGGTACATGATGGCAGTGATCCCGGTTACTTCCATTATCTTCCTGGCCAGCTTCGTGCCGTGCCTGATGGCGACAGAAGTTCCGGTAAAGTTCAAAGATATGGTAATCATCTGGGTAGAGCGGATGCTTCTGTCTGTATTGATCACAGGAATTTTCGCTATCATCCTGTTCCCGGCATAAAGCAGAAAATTTTTAATAAGCCCCGGAAATTAGAAAGACTGGTTTCTCGGGGCTTGTATGTATTATTGAGACATTTGCTTCAGAGATTCGATCAATTCCAGATCCGTGGAGGTAACTTTCAGATTAGATTCGATGATCTTTCCTTCCGGGGTGGTAATCGAAAAAGCTATTACACTGCCTTCTTTCAGAGCTGGCTGGGCTGCGCGTAAAAAAGCAGGGAACTTTGGGTGCTGATCGGTAAAACGCTGCCACAGACTTTTAAGCTGAAGCAGAGACTGAAAATTCATGGCCATAGTAATACTCCTTTGCTATATGTTTTTGCGAGTAGATCGTATCATTTTTTAAGAAAAACGTCAAATAATTTCAAAAAGATATTGACAGAAAATAGGAATCATGGTATAAATATTTGGTGAGCAACACACAGGGGATTGGTCAAATGGTATGACAGAAGTCTCCAAAACTTTTAGCGGGAGTTCGATTCTCTCATCCCCTGCTCCGATAAGTCGAAAAACCTTGTAAATACAAGGGTTTTCGGCTTTTTTGTTTCTTTATAGGAAAGACCGCCTTCAGCGCTCTCTTGAATTAAAATAGCCCGCGCAAAGGCGGGCATGACAAAACGATGATCATGAATCAGAACAGGAAAAAATCTTCTTCTGCAAATTCATCATCAAAAATATCTTCATTTAGGAAATAGTCCATATCCAGAAGTTCCTCCTCGCTCATATGGCGGATGTCCGCAGAGGTCATACCTTCTGGTGGATTATTTATATATTTTTCGCGTAGTTTCTCTATATCAGGTTTCATAAGCACA